>Ga0206126_10002991_pt1 | contig 17553 bp, 11 predicted proteins | sample Helgoland_Spring_5_FD_148621 | JGI IMG/M metagenome (GOLD analysis project Ga0206126, IMG submission 148621) | Pelagic subsurface seawater microbial communities from Kabeltonne, Helgoland, North Sea - Helgoland_Spring_Bloom_20160412_1 | ecosystem: Environmental > Aquatic > Marine > Epipelagic ...
GCGTATGCGATACGCTTGGATGTCTGCTCGCATTTATTGCCGAGTCATAACAGCGGTGGTGCAGGGGCTGCTGAGCACACAGGTTGAGCGATCCCAGCCAAAGGCATAGCCCAAGAACAGTGCGATAGCTGTTTTAATACGGTTGGTAATCTTGGATCTACTTAACCGGAATAACTATTGTGTATTGCTCTCCGGCCTTGCTTGCAAAGCTCAGAAGCTCGCCTGCCTCGAGAGTGGTCTCGATGCTATTGCCCTGGCTGTCTTTGATAAGGGCTGAGCCGATACCTGGGAAAGAGAGCCGGCACTGCCCGCCGCTGCGCGACAGCACAGAAACATTGGAGGCTTTTCCTTTTTCCCATTTCGCAGAAACCACAAAGTTGCCTCGAGCCACCAGGCCCTCAAAGGAGCCTTTGCTCCATACCCTGGGGAGAGCTGGGATGACTTTGATAACTCCCTCATGGCTTTGCAGCAGCATCTCGGCAACACCTGCCATCGTGCCCAGGTTGCCATCGATCTGGAAGGGGGGGTGCAGAGCCCAAAGGTTGGTTGCTGTGCGGGTGCTAATAAATTGCGCGTAAGCCTCGCGTGCCTTGTCACCTTCGCCAAGCCGGGCGCGGCAGTTCATACGGTGAGCTAGGGCCCAACCGGTGGTTTTGTTACCACGCAAATCCAACGTTTTACTGGCTGCTTGCATCCACTCCGGCTTTTGGGAGTTGATCATAGTCCCCGGGTAGAGGGTGCAAAGGTGAGAGATGTGGCGGTGGGTTGGCGCGCCGATGTCACTGTAGTTCGTTTCCTCCCGGTATTCCTTGATCTGGCCGCTGGCACCCACCAGAACCGGATCCAGCCTGACGACCTGCTCACGGATGGTCTCAAGGAAGGGATCCTCACTATTTAGTTCATCAGCCATCTTCAGCGTGTCGGCATAGCTTTCCCAGACAAAACCCTGGTCGAAGGTGCAGCCGGCAAAGATATATTTCTTTCCTTCTTTATATCCCGGCAGGGCCTTCAATTGCTCTGCTGAAGCACGTTGTTCCGGTGAGGCCGACGGCTCAACCAGCAGCAGATCACCGTGTGGCTTAAGGGCCTTGGAGTAGAACTTGCTCAGGGACAACATCGCTGGATAGCCGACCTCCTTAAGAAATGCACGATCCTGAGTGAAGTCGTAATAATCCACCAGTAATTTGGCGGTAAACCCGCCGGTGCCCGGGCCGGAATGGCCGCCGGCACTGGGAACATAGTAAGCATTGGCTCCGGTTCCGATGATCCAGCCATTATCTTCACCTTTGTTGAGCTGGCGCGGATTGTGCTTACGCACGTAGTCGGTGGCATGCTGCTGTGCGATCGGGAGATAGGCCTCGAAAAAGCCAATATAGGCTTCGAAACACTCGGCTAGATTGGCGCTCATTGATCCCCAGTAATTCATCTGCACATTGATGTTGTGCCAAAAGCCTCCCGTCCACGGTGAATAATAATCCTGGCACCAGGCTCCCTGCAGATTGGCGGGTAGACTGTTTTGGCGTGAGCTCGAAATGAGCAGGTAACGGCCATATTGGAACATCAGTTCTTCGAGCCAGTTGTCCTTTTTTCCTTTTTGATATTTTTCGAGCAGAATGTGGGTCGGATCTGTCGCTGGTGTTGAATTCAGGTTTACCGAGACGCGACCGAAGAGGTTCTGATAATCCTTGAGATGCCTCTTTTTGAGCTCGGTATAGCCTAAGTCATGAGCTGCTTGCATGCGGGCTGAAACAGCATCGTGCGGGAACTCATTTGGGTTGAGCTTTTTGGCACCTGAATTACTGAAGGTCTTCGGGCTAAGACGGTAGTTGGTTCCGACAGTGATCAACAAGGTGACCGCATCGGCCTTATTGACTTTGATGGTTCCCTTTTTAGCATCAGCGCTCACCGTGCCACCCTCGTTGAGCACCTTGATCTGCCCCTCGTAATTACAGCTAAACAAGGGTATCGATCCCTTGAGAGTGAAAAGATTTCCCTCCGTGCTGATAGTGCCGGTGCGCTGCTTTAGCTCAAGAAAGGGAATCTCGGGACGCACAGTGAAAGAGAGCGATCCCTTCTGATCGGCAGTGAGACGGATGGCGATCACATTGTCCGGGTAGGAGGCGAAGTGCTCCCGCTCATAGTTGACCCCATCATGCTCATATGAAACGTAGGCGATGGCTTCGTTTAAGTTGAGTGAGCGGCGGTAGTTCTGCACCTTGTCCTGATTGAAGTCGAGAAAGAGCTCAGCAAAGCCGGTCAGCCCCCCATTGCCATAAATACCCTTGTTGTGGAGTGTTTTGTCGGCGATCTGGATACGTTCGATATCCGTGCGCCCGAAGATGCAAACCCCAGTATAGCCATTGCCAATCGGGTAAGACCATCTTTCCCAGTCCCGGTCATAGGATTTCGGTCTTTTACTGTCCTTGGTCGCCTCCCAATTACTCCTGCCGTTGTTTGGCGCAGCTTCTGGCTCCCAGAGTTCGTAGGTTCTTAGTGCGTCATCGGCGGATGCTGACAAGGTCAGGGCGATAGCTAATACAGATGCTATTTTGATCGTTTTTTTCATCATGATATAAAGGTATTTGTTAGAGGTTGTTTTTATGCGCTTGTTTCCTAACGACTTTGAGTGTCTTGATCTTAGACGGGTAGATGGAGCCATTCGGTTGCGGCTCGTGTTCAACAGCAAATAGATCTACTTCTTTTTTGGGACACGCTTAGCTGGACGTGCATCTTTGTATTGATCGAGAGTTTGTTGCAGGAGTGTGCGGACTTGTTGTGCCTCGGGTGACAGATTCTCGAGTGGGGTTTTTTCCGAGGGATCTGCGCCGATGTCATAAAACTTGCCATCCGGGTAGAGTTTGTAGCGTTGGTTGCGCGCCCACTGTTCTCCCTTTCCTCCACCACGTGAATACCAGCAGTAGATCGAGTCCCGAGGATTGCCTTGTTCGCCGCGCAGCTGGGGCAGAAAGCTTCTGCCATCGAGGGAGAGTATCTCCGGGATACTTGCACCCGCCGCCTCACAGAGGGTGGGCAGGAAATCGCTGAAGTCGACAAGGTCCTGTGATACCTGGCCACTGGTGATGGTTCCCGGCCAGCTGATGATCAGGGGTACTCTAGTACCGACATCGGTCATCGTGCCCTTACCTCCTTGCACCTCCTTGCCGCCCAGTTGTGAGCTGATGGCCTTGTTGGTTCCGTTGTCACAGGTGAAGATCAGCAGCGTGTTATTGCGAATACCGAGCTCGCCGAGCTTGGCGTCCAGTTTGCCGACCATCTTGTCGACATAGGTGACCATGTCCCTGAAGTTGTGGGCTTTGTTTTTGTTTTTTGGATTCTCACTGTCAGGAGTTGGCACAAAGGGGTTGTGCGGTAGGATCATCGGGTAGTAGGCGAGAAAGGGTTTGTCCTTGTTGCGCTCCATGAAGTCACAGAGGAAGTCGGTAACCACATCGGGGCCGTATTCATCATCCGAATAATCAAGGGGCTGACCGTTGACCTCGACATGGGGATTGGGGTAGCGGGTGTCGCGCCCGTGCTGATCTCTCGCCGGGCGGGTGTGCTGCCAGAGACAGGATTCATCAAAGCCGAAGTGTTGAGGGGAATCGGCTTCCTTGCCGAGCTGCCACTTGCCGACGATGCAGGTAGCGTAGCCGGCTTTTTTAAGCAGGTGGGCGAAGGTGGTCTGTTTGCGATCGAGCACGCCGAAGGAGACGTAGTTGCGGGCATTGGACTTGCCGGTCATGATCTTCACACGTGAGGGCGTGCACAGCGGCTGGGAGTAACAGTGCTCATAGCGGATGCCGGTTTCGGCTAGTTTGTCCAGATGGGGTGTCTGGTAAGAAGTGCCGCCGTTGGCATTGACACATTCGTAACCCATGTCATCGGCCATGATAAGAATGATGTTCGGTTTGTCAGGGCTTGAGCTCCCTTTGGTCGCCCGCTGCTCCTGTGGTGCAGCAGCAGCCGAATGGTGAATACTGAATAGTGAATAATGAATGAAGATGAGGGTAAGTAGTCGTCTGTTCATGGTCATGTTGTTTTTCTCTATTCGTTGTTTTAGAGTTACTCCATTGTGTTTGCTCTTTTGCTGGCTGGAAGCGTCTATGGGCCGCCCAGCGGCATGTCTGCTCAACCGCTCACTCATAGAAACGCAAACTGTATCAGCTTCTATCATTTCTCCTATCCTCATTTTTGAGGAGGCCGCCGCTCTTGGGCGGATTTAGTTGAAGTTGGCTGTTGAAGTAGTCATGAGCCGCTTACGGCGCAGCTTAGCGCGTGGACTGCCCCTTCTGGATTTCAGCAAGCTGTTGCTCCATCTGCTTTACGCGCTCTGGATACTTGTCCTGTAGATTTTTCTTCTGAGCCAGATCAGCGGAGAGATTGAACAACAGGGCAGGGGCATCGAGTGAGTCGCCTTGCCAATGTTTTTGAAACCACTCGGGTTCGCGCGTGTTTCCACCTTTACGCAAATAAGCCCAGTCTCCTTGCCTTAGTCCCAGCTTGCCGTTGGCAGCGTGTAAGACCATCTCTTTGCGTACTGGCTCATCCTGAAGCAGGGTAGGTAATATATCCACGCTGTCTTCCGCAACACCTTCTTCTAGGGGTGCCCCAACGATTTTGGCAATCGTAGCAAATAAGTCGGTTTGCGATACGATAGAGTCGATTCGCCGACCACCATCGATACCTCCCTTTGGCCAGGTGGCGATAAAGGGAACGCGGTGTCCGCCTTCCAGTAAATCGCGCTTTAAGCCGCGCAGCGAACCGGAGGGGTTGTGCTGATGCTTTTGAATCAAGTCCCGCATGAAGGGTGCCGGCCCATTATCACTGGAGACAACTAAGAGGGTGTTCTCATAAACTCCCGCGGCTTTTAATGCCGCTACAATCTGGCCGACGGAGTCATCCGTCTGAACAATAAAATCGCCGTACAATCTGGCCGACGGAGTCATCCGTCTGAACAATGAAATCGCCGTAGGGTCCAGCCTCGCTGCTCTCCTTGAACTTCTCCTTTGGAACAATGGGCGAATGCGGTGAGGTGGTTGCAAACAACAAGAAAAACGGATCGGGTTTCTTGCTCTGCTCCTGAATGGTTTCTACTGCCTTGGCTGTGATAGCCGGCATGACCTTATCGAGCTGCCATCCCTTTTCACCGGGGCCGACGCCATGGATATAGCCTCCCGGCATCACCAATTGCTTCCTGAATTTTCTACCGTCCACATCCACCGGATCGCAGGTCAGGCGGTCATTTTCTATGAACGCGTATGGTGGCATATTGGGCACATCATCGCCAAAATAATAATCAAACCCAGCTCCCAGCGGCCCCCCCTTGATCGGTTTACTCCAGTCAAACATATCGCAGGTCGCCTTGCTCGTTCCCGTGCCGATGACCGAAGTCGGCGGTTTTTTGCCGCCCTTCCATGGCCAGTCAAAGCCGAGGTGCCACTTGCCGACACAAGCGGTGAAATAGCCCTTAGCTTTCAGGATTTTTGGCAGCGTAACGCGATCTTGATCAATGGCAGATTCTTTCCACGGGTTGAGACGCCCAATTTTTCTGCGCCACGAATAACGCCCGGTAAGCATGGCATAGCGGCTGGGGCTACAGACCGTACTGGGGGAGTGCGCATCCGTGGCCCAGACACCTGCCTGAGCTAGCGCATCCATGTGCGGTGTTTTGACTTTTGATTCCGCATTGAGGAACGAGACATCGCCGTAGCCGAGATCATCGGTGAGGACGATGACAATGTTGGGTTTACTGGAAGTGCTCTTGGGTTGCGCAGCTTCAGCCCCTACAACCAATGAAGTCGTTGTGAGAACAGTAAATATGAGAGCAAGTTGTCGTTTGTTCATGGCAGGCTTGGATTGATTGTCAGTAGGAATGGTGGCGAAGCTTGATCACTTCAGGGTATAGAAACGCTTACTGTATCAGGTTCTATCATTTCTCCTATCCCCATTTTTCAGGATAAGGGCTGCCAGCCGCCGGTCGGCGGAATTTTGAATTTGGAAATCCAGGACGACGGGTTCACAAGGCTTGATATGGGATCACGCAAAGACGCCAAGGCGCAAAGATTGAAGTCCAACGCGGCCGCTGGTGGCGGAGACTGGAAGATGCAAGACCTCCGTTGTCTGCTTGCCCCGACAAAGTCGGTGGGTAAGTGTCCAAAAAGTTTTACTGATGTGCTTAGACCCTGAATTAAAAAGCGAATTCAAGATGAGGTTGCTTGCGGACTATTTATTATACAAGCCTCCGTTCTTAATTCGAGAAAAAGATAGCTCCTTATTATGATGATGGAACACATACCAAAAAACAAAAAAAATACCATGTACCGATCGATGATAGCTACCCTTCTGAGTATATTTCCGCCATTCTCTGCACTGGCACAAGAGGATTACAGCGGCATCTATCCCCACCTGGCAGTGTATAACGAGGGAACCGAATGCGGGATCGGCACCGTTGTGCCCTGGGCCGATCGCCTTTGGATCACGACTTACTCCGCCCATGTGCTCGACGGAAAAACTGACAGGCTGTTTGAAATCACACCCGATCTACTAAGCATTAAGGAACGTCCTGAATTGGGCGGAAGCACCCCCACGGGCCGCCTCATTCACAAGGAAAGCAATCAGCTGTTCATCGGCTCTTATGCCATCGATGCGAAAGGAAAGGTGCGGGAGATCCCTGTATTGCAGATGCCTGGGCGGATTACTGCGGTTGCGCGGCACCTCACCGATCCGGCGAACAAGGTCTATTTCGCCACCATGGAAGAAGGGCTATACGAAGTCGACGTGCACTCTCTCAAGGTCAAATGCCTCATCCGTGACGGAAACAGTAACCGCTCGGATCGTGAGGATCCATATGATCATGCGCTTCGCTCAAAGCTACCGGGATATCACGGTAAGGGCCTCTACAGCGGTCAGGGACTTCTTATTTATTCCAACAATGGAGAGGATCGTAACCCCGAAGCGATTAGCAATCCCCATACCCCCTCGGGTGCACTCGCTTCCTGGCAGGGATCGGGCGACTGGACATTGATTCGCCGCAATCAATTCACTGAGGTGACCGGTCCGGGTGACATTTATGGCAATCAGAACCCCGCAACCGATCCCGTTTGGGCACTTGGCTGGGATGCGCGTTCGGTGATCCTCATGCTGCTCGAAAAGGGTGAGTGGCATAGCTACCGTTTACCGAAAGCCAGTCACAGCTACGATGGCGCACATGGCTGGAACACCGAATGGCCGCGTATTCGTTATATTGGCGAAAAGGATTTGCTCATGACCATGCACGGAATGTTCTGGAACTTCCCCAGCTCGTTCAGCAAGAAGAACTCGGCCGGCATTGTGCCGCGTTCGACCTATCTGAAGGTCATTGGCGATTTCTGTCGTTTCAAGGACCGCATCTTAATCGGCTGCGACGACACCGCCAACAGGGAGTTCCTCAACAGGCGAAAAGCCAAGGGGCATCTTGCAGTGCCCCAATCGCAATCAAACCTTTGGTTTCTTGAGCCTGAGATGCTGGATCAATTGGGGCCGGTCATCGGCCGCGGTGCGGTCTGGCTTAACGACAAGGTGGAAGCCCACCAGCCCTCCGACCCATTTCTTATCTCTGGGTTCCAGAAAAGAGCGGTTCATCTGGTTGCTGACCAAAAGACGACGTTCACCATCGAAGTCGATGTCGAAGGGAACGGCGAATGGAAGAAATGGAAAGATCTGGACGTTGACGGCTACCATTGGCACGAGTTCGATCCATCACTCACGGCAACATGGGTAAGACTCAAATCAGGCGATTCACTGAATAAAGTAAGCGCATGGTTTCATCTGGGCAACGACGGAGTCTATGACTCGAAGCGTGATCCAAAATTCGCAGGACTGGCGCCGGTTTCTTCAAAATCCCCTGTTGGCGGTCTGCTTCTGGCTACGGATGGGAATCAGCGCACACTTGAGTTTGCGGCAAAGAACACGGATGGAAAGGTCGGCAGATATGTTCTCGACGCATCGATGACACTCGCCCCCATGGACAGCGATGAGGCATGGAATCGTCTTCAAAAGGGAGCGGCCATTCCTCCTAGAAAAGGTATTTTGGAAGCCGATAAGTCCTCTGTCCTCTACATCGACGACCATGGCAAGCGTTTCCGTCTGCCCCGCAACCCGGATTTCTCCACTGCAGAGCCACTTGGTTTCGGCCGCCTTTGCCGCGAAGTGGCTACGGAGCGTGATCTATTCAATTGTCACGGGACATTCTTTGAGCTACCGGCTGAGAATGCTGGAGGGTTCTCACTCATCCGTCCGGTATCGACTCATAATCTTCAAATCAACGACTATTGCAGTTACCGTGGGCTCCTCGTTCTTTCCGGCATTAACATCGACGAAGGCACTGACAACCGCCATATCATACGAAGTGACGATGGTAAGGCGGCGCTGTGGGTTGGCGCGATCGATGACCTCTGGGCACTCGGTAAACCTGTTGGAGTTGGAGGCCCTTGGCTGAAGACAGAGACTGAAGCGGGCAAGTATTCTGATCCGTATCTCATGACCGGATACGAAAAGAAGACACTTGAACTGAGCAGCTCTCTCAGCACTCGAATCATCGCCGAAGTGGATGTGTCAGGTATGGGCGACTGGCAAGAATACAAGACCTTTCAGGTGAAGAAAGGGCAGAAGGTGGATTACGAGTTCCCATCAGCATTTCAGGCATACTGGATACGGTTCAAGACGAATGCTGACACGACCGCGACGGCACAGTTAACTTACCGATAATACACGAAAGACGTAGATGGCACTCCTGCGTATGTCTTATAGATAGCGCGGAGTTCACCGCTAGTTTTATAGAAGAAGATGATTAAAATATACTATTTAGCACTTATCGCTCTATCACTGTTACCGACCTGGTGCCTTGCCGCCCCTGCAGTGAATTCAGGCGACCTCGATCTTCGAGTGATGTCATTCAATATTCGAAATGGAACCGGGAATGACGGTGAGGATCGCTGGGAATTCCGCAAAGAATTCGTCTATGATGTCATCCGCGATGACGCACCCGATGTGTTGGGCTTACAGGAAGCGGTGCGCTTTCAATTGGATGCGTTTAACCAGCATTTACCAGAATATGGTGAAGTTGGAATCGGCGCAAATGGTGAGACCAATGGGCAATATGTATCCATCCTATATCTGAAGGATCGTTTTGAGGTCAACGACTCTGGCACCTTCTGGCTCTCTGACACGCCTGCACACCCTTCCAAAAGCTGGGGGAACCATCATCTGCGAAACTGCACCTGGGCACGATTAATAGATAAAGCGACACAGCAGTCATTCTATGTTTATAACACGCACATGGATGACGGGTCGCAACCGTCCCGTGAAAAAGGAATCCGGTTGATTATGAAACACCTTCAAGCTCAAGCCATCCCTGCACCATTTATACTGATGGGTGACTTTAATGTAGCGGAAGATAATCCTGTCATCGCCTATTTAAATGGGTCAGAAGATGACGCTGGTCACACTCCCGCTAGAGCGATTGACACCTTCCGAGCCCGGCACCCGGAAGTGAAAGATGTAGGCACTTTTAACGGCTTTACCGGACTTACGAGCGGGGCAAAGATTGATTACATCTTCGCCTCACCAGAGACTCTCACACTGGAAGCGGGTATTGTGCGCACGAGCCGAGAAGGCCGCTATCCCTCTGATCATTTTCCAGTGACTGCGCACTTGCGCTTTAAGCAGAAGGACGGTTCCACTGGAGAAGAAAAGGGTATCAAAAAAGAGGGTGGATGAGGTCAGAAGGCTGGTAGAAACGATATAATCTCATGAATAACGAGGATAATACGGAGATCTTTCTCAAGCTCTTGTCGGAGCATGAGAGGGACATCCGAGTCTATGTGATTGCGATGGTAGGGAAAGTAAGCGATGCGGAGGAAATTCTTCAGGATACACGCTTGGCGATGTGGAAAAATTTCGGGCAGTTTGAATTAGGAAGTAATTTTAAAGCTTGGGGGCGAAAGGTTGCTTATCATCGCATTCTCACGTTTCGAACGAATCGTTCTCGAGAGGCGAGAAGGGTCGAGCTTTCGGAGAAGTTTTATGAGAACTTAAACGAGACTGTAGAAGAAACCCTGGAGCAAGGCCACCCAAAAAAGAAGTTGATAGAGTGCATGCATAAGTTGCGCAAGGAGCATCGCCAGATCATTCAGTTGAGGTATATGGAAGAGAAGTCTGTAGAGGAAGTGGCAAAGACGATGAAGCGGACGGTTACCGCAACTTATCGAGTGATCAGCCGGATCCGAGAGTCTTTGCGTAAGTGTGTAAGCGAAGAAATATCAACTAAATAAAGGATGAGTAAGAATCAAGAGATTGAATTGCTAGCGGAGAAGTATCTTTCGGGTGCCCTGACAAACGAGGAGGCGCGCCGTTTAGACTCCCTGGTGAATGAGAACAAGGCTTCGGCTAGGCGTCTTGCCGAATTGATGGTTCTGCATGGGGAGATGGCTGATCAGTTGGGTGGAGAGGACGGGATTGAGAAGGAAGTCGTTCCGATGCAGCCAGGGCAGGAGTCTTTCGGCTACCGCTATGGCATGGTTGCGGCGATTGCAGCAGCCCTTGTCTTGCTCTGGGCTTTTTTAGCGAAGTCTGGGCCGGGAGATATCCTTGTTTCACCTGAGGTGATCGCTACGGTAGAGGCGTCCGATTACGCGGTTTGGGGCGAGTGCACGGTGCCTACCGCTAGAGATAGCCAACTCTCTGCAGGAAGGCTTGAGTTGAAGGAAGGGCTTGTAACTCTGAGGTTTGTTTCTGGGGCTCAGGTCATCTTGGATGGCCCCGTTGAGTTGGAGCTGCTAACGGCAATGTCGGTTAAGCTCGAGGAAGGGCTTTTGGTATCTGATATTCCTGAGTCAGCACATGGATTCACGATTCTAACGCCAGGGGCGCAAGTGATTGACCATGGGACGACGTTCTTAACCAAGGTCTCTAACGGAGGCGAGACAACTGTGATGGATGTGCTGGAAGGAGAAGTGGAGTTGGTAGATGCCCGCACGAAGGAGAACCGCCACTTCTTTGGGGGGGAAGGTGCTGCTTTGTCGTTAGAAAGGGATGGCTTTGTTGTTCGTAGTCACCAAGGGGGAGAGGTTTTGCTGTCCGAGGGAGCGAGCACCGATTCTCAGCATGGAAGGTTGGTATCGATCAGCACAGCCGATAAAGGCGGTAAAGATGGGACGGCGGTCAAAGGAGATTCGGACTTTCACTACGACCCTAGCCTCGTGATGGTGAAGAACAAAAAAGACATGTTCGCTCGTAAGGGCTATTTAGGCTTTGATTGTTCAGAACTAGATTTGGAGGAAGCCAAGTCCGTGGAGCTCGTCATGAACTTTGTCTACAGTGGTTATGGTGCTGCTGCCTTGAGCAAGACCTCAAGGTTCTCCGTTTGGGGGGTGAAGGAAGATCAGCTGGATGATTGGAAGCAAGGCCGGATGCCTTGGAAGACGGGGCCGGCTAATGTGAATGAGGCGGATAGCTTGAATCCGAATTTAGCGGTAAGGCTTTGTGAGTTTACTATTCCAAGAGGTCGCCACGAGGCTGAGTATCGTGTTGGATCTGACGATTTACTCTCTTTTATAGAATCTGACACCAACCGTTTCATTACCTTGGTGGTTATTTGTGAAGACTTTCATGCTAGCAATGATCTGGTCTATAGTGTGGTGGGGCGGCTGCATCCAAGCGGGAAGGCACCTTCATTGGATTTTCGCTACTGATTGGCTATTCTCGAACACATTCGCGCAAAATACTCTGAACATCAAATTTCTTTCGATAAGTAAGTATATATGGAAATTTCTACTGGTTCATCTGCTGTTTGTTCTATTCGCACTCAATCCATTGAGTGTGAATTTGTCGTGGTCGGCGGTGGCTTGGCGTGCCAATAAAGAATGCGCACGCAAAGATGCCATCCACCTCGTGCTCACGACTCCTTCTTTTTCCCCTTGCTGGCATTAATGTCCCACGGATTCGCCGCCCTGGGTTCATAAAGAGGACGGGCATCTCTATCAGGAAAGGTGTCGAGCACTTGCTGGAATTTCTTGATCGCCTTTTTGTGCGCTTCCTCCCCGCTGTTGATCAGGTTGGTTTGCTCCCACGGATCCTCGATGAGATCGTGGAGGCGGGTGATTTGCTTCTTGTTAGTGATCCATACTTTATAGCGTTTGTCCCGGATGACCCGGCTCATGAAGTCCGTTCTGCCGCGCACGCCTTTATCGTCCAGGCTGGCCCTGCCGTGGCCCATCGCCATGATCCACTTGCGCTTTGAATCCTTCTCCTTGCCGAGGATCAGTGAAGCGATCGAGTGCCCGTCGACAACGAGATCCTCCGGGACGGTTCCGCCACCGAGCTCAACAAAGGTCGGCAGGAGATCAGAGAAATCTGTCAGGGCGTCCGTCTCAACTCCCGCGGGGACCAGACCCGGGCCGTTGACAATGAAGGGTGCGCAAACGCCGGCTTCCACTTCCTTCGCCTTGGCTCCCTGGACTTGTTTCCCATCGCGCGTCCCGGTGATGCTCCCCGTGGAGCCGTTATCCGTGGTGAAGATGATGATGGTTCGCTCCCTGAGGCCCAGCTCCTCGAGGGCCTTGACCAGACGGCCGACGTTTTTATCGAGGTAGCGCACCATGGCTTTTTGCTTGTCGAGTTTGCTCTTGGCCTTGGGCTCGTCCGGGGTGGAAACCATGGGGGTGTGTGGCAGTGCCATCGGGAAGTAGAGGCACATGGGCTTCTCCCTATTGTTACGCATGAACTCAATGAGCCTGCCGGTGTAGATGTCCGGCCCGAACTCACCCTGGTAGGTTTTGCTGCCCTCCGGGGTGTTGATGTAGGGGTCCTGGTATCTCTCGTCACTTGGCGGATTGCCGGTCTCATAGCCCGTCCACATCGCCCAGTCATCAAAGCCGTGCTTCTTCATCGCCTGAGGCTCGATGCGGAAGTCGTTGATCTGCCACTTGCCGGCCGCGAAGGTGGCATAACCCAGGTCTTTCATCAGGCGGGCGAAGGTGGTGTTTTGCCTCTGCTTCCAGTCAAAGTAGCCAATGCCCCAACGTGGCACGTCCCAGTGGTTCACAAAGCCATTGCGAAACGGGTACTTGCCCGTGAGCAATGTCGCACGCGAGGGCGTGCACTGGGGCATTGAGTAGGCGTTGTGGAACTTCATGCCGCCGGCGGCGAGGGCGTCGATGTTGGGAGTTTTAACATCCTCCGCGCCGTAACAGCTGACCCATTCCTTGCCGAGGTCATCGAGCATGATGAAGAGGATGTTGGGTTTTTCTGTCTGTGCCTGTCCCTGCGGCAGAAGGGTAAGTAAGCATGCCGCTGCCAAGAGGGTTTTTATCAATTGAGGTCTAATCATGGTTTTGTTTATCTGTTGGGCTTCTACAAGTCTTCACGACTCGCTTCAAAATGGATTCAGGAAACGTCAAAAATATCGATGCACACAGGACAGGAGTTTTGAATTTGATGACCATTGATATTCTCGTTTCGTTTTGATTCATCATTATTTACTGAGGGTGCCCGCATTCAAGGGCCCGTAGAGACGGCCTGCGATGAGCTTGCCATCCTGGACAAAGCCCTCCGGTCTGTTTTCAAGCCGCTTGATGAGTTGCTGACGCCACTCCAATAGCTTAGCCGCGTGAGCCTTCACCTTGGACAGATCTTTCTCCTCCAGAGGGTCCTGTACAAGATTGAACAAATGCTCGCGACCGCTGTTGGGACGCCAGATATACTTCCACTCGCCATCGGTGAGCGCCTGGAAAGCCTGTTCCTTGCTGTAGCACTTGGCGTGTTCAAAGTGCAGCCAGTCACGGATTTGCTGATTCTCTCCACGCAGAGTGGGCAGCAAATTCGCTCCGTCCAGATGGGCGGGGATCTTGGAACCAGCCATGACGAGCAGGGTAGGCATAAGATCTTCCAGGCACACGGGCTGCTCGCTGCGGATCCCTTTGGCAAAGCCCATGCCCTTTGATCCTGTAATCAAAAAGGGAACATTGGCCGAGCCCTCGAAGGGTTCGCATTTGCGGAAGTAGCCGTGATCACCCAGCATCTCCCCGTGATCCGAGGTGAAGACAATCACCCAGGGCCGTCCCGCTTTCTCACTGCGTGCCTTGAAGTCCCGGATGAGGGGGGCGATCTGCTCGTCGATGTGGTCGATTAGCCCGTAATATCCTGCCTGGGCCTTGTGCAAGACCTCGCCCTCGAGCAGAACGCGTTGCCCTGCCTGGTCACCCTCGGGACTGAGTTTTTTCCAGTTCACCCAGTCACCCCGGGCGATGCTTGGTAAGTCTTTGTTCAGGGAGTCCTGGTAGTATTTTTTAGGAGGAAAAAGAGGAGGATGTGGGGCATATAAGGAAGCAGTGAGAAAGAGTGGTTTGCTCCTATCGCTTTGGTCGACAACATCACGGGAGCGCTTGATCACCCATTCCGTTGGGTGCCATTGATCCTTGAGTGGCCATGGCTTGGCTTGCCAATTGTTAAACGAGATACCCATCGTATTGACCAACTTCAGGATGCCCTTGCTCTGTGGAGCCACTTGCCTGAAGAACTTACCATATTCGTCGTTATCGATGTAGGTGGAGCCGAGGATTCTCTGGTCGTAACCGCAGGTACCACTTTTCTCTACCTGGTGCATGTTCCTGCCCACCAGCACGCTGTGGTAACCTGCGTCGCTGAGCATGCCGGGCAAGGTTGGTACGGTGATCGGCTTGGCCCGAAAACCCACCACTCCGCTGGTTTGTGGAAAAAGTCCGGTGAGGAAGCCGTAACGTGCAGGAATGCAGGAGGGCACGGTGGCGTAGGCCCTGCGGAAGAGTGCACCTTCACGAGCGAGCTGGTCGAGTTGCGGAGTGGTCACCCCAGCACAGTCGAGGATGGAGAGTGCATCACCACGCCACTGGTCAGGCATGACCAACAGGATGTCCGGCTGGGTGACTTCCGCGGAAGCTTCCTGAGCACTAATCGTTACGAATGGGTGCAAGGCTAGCTGCGATACTGCGGCACACAGGACGGCTTTGATGATTTGTGTTCTATGAACCTTCATCAACTTGTCTGCTAATTTGAATTGGTTTCAGCAGGAATCTCGAGCTCACAATAGATCCAGGGGTGGTCGGATAGGCAACCGTAGGCTTTTAAATTTGTCTCGTTCTGATTCTTGGGACCCCAATCTCTCTTGACTTCAAGAAGCTTGATCGGCCTCGCTGTGCTGTAGAGGATATGGTCGATAGATGCCTCTGTGACGACGTTTTTTAGTTTGCAGGCTTTTAACAGGCCGCCCATCACCACGCCATCGGTCCATTCATTAAAATCTCCTCCGACAATAACATCATAGGAGGGGTCTTCTGCATTGATATGATCTGCCAGGGCTTTGTGTTTCGAATTCTCATACGCCTCGAGTTTAGTCGGTTGTTTTTTGTTGTGCGCGTATCCCGGTAAGTGCAGAGAGTAGAGCGCGATCTTCCTGCCGCCGATTTCAGTCTCTACACGAAGTGGGTTGGCGCGTTTCCAGCCACTTCCTTCCACTATGATATCCCTGCCTTTCGTGAGAGGGGTGCGGCTCAGAATGGACTTGTACTTGCCGCCGTAATTTCCTGTTATATCACCCCACTTGGGAGCCTTGTGCCCCGCGGATGAACTCGTTCCAACGTGTACATGCTTTAGGCCGAGTGCTTCCGCTAAGCGAAGTGACCAATCTTTGACGTCTTTGCCTCGGTTCGCAATGGGAACCTCGCTAAGTAAGAGGATATCCGGATTCAGTGGCTTGAGCAGCTCGGCGAGTTGCTCAGGGGTAGCCCATTGGCCACAAGCGACGTTGTAGGCTATAACACGCAGTTTGGTCGTGCTAGCTTGGCTGTCTTTCTCGGCAGCCGCGGGCATCGTAAATAGGGTCGCAAACAAGGCGATAGTGAAAGCGAATCTAGGAATGATGGATCCTGCTAATTTGAGGGCTATCGTAAAGTTAGGCGTATTCATGGTTCTTGTTTCTTTGGTTGATTTCTTATTTCGCGTCCGTAGTAGCGTCTTTTTCGGCTTTTGGTTGCTTGGCTAGCGTAAAGGTTGCCACCACTGCACGGTGGTCCGAGGGATAGGGGCTTACCACAAGATCGGCATTCTCTTCGCTTTCACCGACGATCTTGACTTCAGTTACCTTTACGCCGTTGCCTTTGAAATAAACAAAATCGATGCGGTCATGATGAGTCCGGGGATCACCGACTTTGTAAGCAGGGGACCAGGTGATGCCAGGGTTTTTCATCTCGTCGGGATAGAGCGCGCGATAAGCATCACTAAAGCCAGCCTTGGCCATTTCGGTGGAAGTTGGGTAGGCCACTTTGATGGGATGGCGTCCGGACTTGGCGGCGGCTTCCGTCCAGTCCAGGTGAGAAGGTTCGTTGAAGTCCCCCACCACAAAGACGGTGGCTTCTTGATCGGGGAGGTCTTTGATTTGCTTTAAAAGTTGAGCAATCTCCTTACCACGAGCTTTTTTGGCCCACTCAATCGTCTCTGCCTCGGTTTTGATAAAGGTAATATTGTTGGTGTGCTTGTGCCACCCGGGGCGGATGCCCAGAAGCTGATAGGGTTGGTAGGGATGGGATGGGAGGTGCAGGTTAAAGATGTAGGCATGCTTGTCTGAAGCGAGCTTGACCTTGATGCCGCCTTTGTAATCCTTTCCACCTTTGAAATGCTCGACGATTTCATAACGCGTCACGATACAGCTCCCCGCGTCATGGTTCCAGCCCAGTAGCTTGGCAAGATCTTCCAAGGTGTCACCCTTGGGGGAACGGGTCTCCTGAATGCCGACAATATCGGCCTTGGCCAACTGGATCCCCTTGGCAGTTTGGGAGAGGGGTTGTTTTTTGTGGATAATGCCACCACGGTGAATGTTGTAGGACATCACCCTTAGCGTGGACTCTTCAGCTTGGGCGTGCAGGGGCGTGATTATAGAGGTCACTGCAGCGAGGAGCGTTCCTGTTAGTGTAATCTTACGAATGGTTTTGTTCATCATATCCTCTATTTGTTGTAATTATTGCTTAGCCCTTATCCAGCACGACGGACATGCCTTCATAGGCAGGAATAAGACCTTCCGGGATGAGCTTTTTCTCCAGCACATCATGAGGCGGGTGCAGTCTGTCTGCAATGTGGGTGAGAATGATTTTTGCATCCGGCTTGAGTACCTTTCGTTGCATGAGGGTTTGGTTCATGTGGCGAATCATGGTCAGGTCGTTATGGCTGAAAATTCGGGGGTCTCCATTGCCCTCACCGCAGGTGGCATCCCAGATGATCGCATCGAGTTGCTTACGTTCAATGTGTAGCCAGGTCGTTGTCGGCAACCAGCCCGTGTCAGTTGCGTAAAGAGCTCTCTTGGTAGCGCCCTCAATCAGATAGAGTAGGCATTGCTCTTTGGAGCCGTGAACATCGTGATTGGCAGCAAGACCGGTCATGCTCAGTCCATGCACCTTGAAACTTTTGCCAAGCTCAACGGGCCTCTTTTCAATGCGATCCGAGTCCGGCACTTTTTTCAGTGCTTCCGGGTCTCCCCAAAACTTTAAA
>Ga0206126_10002995_pt1 | contig 17539 bp, 18 predicted proteins | sample Helgoland_Spring_5_FD_148621 | JGI IMG/M metagenome (GOLD analysis project Ga0206126, IMG submission 148621) | Pelagic subsurface seawater microbial communities from Kabeltonne, Helgoland, North Sea - Helgoland_Spring_Bloom_20160412_1 | ecosystem: Environmental > Aquatic > Marine > Epipelagic ...
GTTCTCTTCCGCATCTCTTTAGGAACCGAAATTGTGCGCTCTTTCCCACGCAAGTTGTAGGTCTGTGTTGCGCTCGGGGGTCGGCGATGAGACTTCTCGGTTGAAATGTGGGTCTTCTCTTCGGGGGAGCGGGAAGATGCGCCGTCATCCTCGAATCCTTCAGCGGGATACCTGGAGCCGTTCAAGATCTGCCACTTTCCCGGCATCCTAGTCGGAGCGGTGGTGCGGCTTGCGGGAGAAGCTGTAGTTGTTAGTGTTGTAAGTGAGTTCCGAAAGCGCTCCACTTAGTTGTTAAGTGCTCTCAGGAGGTGTTTGTTGATGCTCTCCAAATACTTAAAGAACATCAAATTTTCTTGAGATAGATGAAAAATAAGGATAAGAAAGGGAAAGTATCCTTTCTTAAAAAACAATTTATTTATTCTTTTTTGGTTCTGCCCTTTTTAGATCTACCTTTTTTAGATCTACCTTTTTTAGATCTACCTTTTTTAGATCTACCCTTTTTGGATCTACCTTTTGTATTAATAGATTTCTTTTTCCCTTTCTTCTGAGTTCGTTTACTTGCCCCACGAGAACCAGATAGATATCTCATACATTCATCACAGTTTCCCTTTGTCATCAAAGTTATAGGCAACCAATCTACATTAAACTTTTCTCCAGGAATATCAATAACTTTTACACCCTCTATTTTTGAAACAGTTTTAGTATTATCTTTCTTATCATCAACAAAAATTGAATCGGGTATATAAAAACTCTGATCTAGTTTTCTTAATATTTTTTCAATTGATTTTCTTTTATTATTATGATTGAACATTGACACCCCAAAATCATCATTATTGGGATATATCTCACCAACATAATTAGCAAAAAGTTGTCCTACTTTTTCTTTATTTTCTCCTTGAGAAATAATAAACCATTTAATATCATCTCTTCTAGTACAGTATTTTAATAAACTAACTATGTCTTTAGTCGTGATTGTATCACTCATAGATGGTGGTCTCCCTTCTGATGCTATATTCACTGAGCCTAGTTTTATTAATTCTTTCTTTACTCTTGAAACATTCAATTCTGGGTCAGCTGATGTGAGAATTGTTTCATCTAAATCAAAAAAAAGAACTTTTAATAATGGTAGGTCTTCTGCGCTTTGTTCTAGACTGTTTTCATCATTTATACTATCATCACTGTGTATGCTATGTGACTGTTCTAAATAATCTTCAATCTCTTTTATTTCATCTTCTACAACTTTAGTATCTTCACCCATACTCTTTAATAATTGAAGAGTTTCTTTTCTCTCCTGTAATCTTTTCACCATTCTATCCAGTTTACTTGAGTTTTCTTTTGATGGAGATTTGGATTTCCCTGGAGGAGGTTTCGGTTTTCCTGGAGGAGGTTTAGGTTTCCCTGGAGGAGGTTTAGGTTTTCCTGGAGGAGGTTTAGGTTTTCTCAAACTTTTTAATCTTTTTATTTCCTTTTTTTTATTCTCTATAGTTTTATTGCAATGATATTCTGTATTACTTATATCATTCTCTAATTGTTCTATATCTTTATTTATTTCGTGAATTGTTCTATTGGGTGGTGAACGCGGCATATACTATGTTATATATAATTATTTAAACACTCATTTTCAGAGGATTTGTTTCATCTGTATGTTCCTTATATTCCTTATGATCCTTATGTTCCTTATGTTCCTTATGTTCCTTATGTTCCTTATGTTCCTTATGTTCCTTACAATATCTTTCATCGTAGAATCCTTGTCCCAAAGCGAATACTATGAAGATAAAGATTGTATGAACAACATAGAATGTTGTATAAATCTCATAGTAGTTTGTTTGTGAGTTCTTTGAGACTGTGTAAATAATTTCCTCAATTGTGGGACAATTCTTACCAGTTTCATCTGTTTTCATGATATTAAGATGCCAATGACTAATATTCCTACTCTCAATTTCTAAGTAAAGGGAGAAGCTATTTTCTGTATTCAATGAATCTGCACAACGATTACTGATAAGAGAACAACACCCATATTCGGTGTTTTCACAGTAGTAATTAAAGTTTTTTGGTCTTGTTTCTTCATAAAGATAAGTGAGCCACGATTTTTCTATAGGACATTTATCCATTTTGTAGTAGTAGTTTTCAGTAACAAGTGTATTATTTTCACCCTCGGTACACCATCTAGGGAATGAACAGATAACTTGTTCATTATGAATGTATGTTATGTAAGACCAAAGAAGAACGAACAAACAGTAAAGTATAGATTCAAAGATGTAAAAGTTTTTCATGAGTTCTTTGAAACACCACATTTTTTCAAGGGTTTTGAATAAGAAACCTGTGAAAACTTTTGAAAGAAGAAGGGTAAACCAAAGAATGAACATCTCTTTCATCCTGAAGTAATCAAAATGATCTTCTGGACCCACATCCTGAGGTATAGGACAAAACTCCTCTTTATCCAGACGACATCCATCTAAGATCATGTAATCGTAAAGCATATTTCCCTTGTTGTTTTATTTGATTCTTGATACTTAAAGAATCAAATTTGAAGATCTATACTTAAAGAAATAAAGACAATTTCCCACACCGGGACTTGAACCCGGGTCGCTTGGGTGAAAGCCAAGTATCCTAACCTGCTAGACTATATGGGAATAATGGGAATAATGAGAATAATGATAGTAGTGGGATTCGAACCCACGAAGCATAATGCATTAGAACTTGAATCTACCCCCTTTGACCACTCGGGAATACTATCTAAATCTCCTCCAGCTGGGCTCGAACCAGCGACCTATCGGTTAACAGCCGAGCGCTCTGCCTACTGAGCTATAGAGGATTGTTATATGGTCATGTTACATTCAGAGAATAATTTTAATTCAGAAAAAATTAATTATTATAAGCAAGCAAATAATTATATCAATTTATAAACTCCCGAATTATTTCTATAGGATTTGATAATCTCCAAAATACGGACCATACACTTCTCAACAACCGTACAAAATTATTGAACCGATGACCTAAGGAACTACAATTGCACATCATACCGCTCTACCACTATGAAATGTGAGCTATATTGAGAAAAAAAATACCTCATGTGGGATTCGAACCCACAACCTTCAGATTAGAAGTCTGACGCGCTATCCAATTGCGCCAATGAGGCAAGTTGTCCTGAGGGGGATTTGAACCCCCGACCACTCGGTTAAAAGCCGAGCGCTCTAGACCAGGCTGAGCTACCAGGACATAAACTGTGACGATAAGATACTTTTTCTTACCGGATTATTTATAAAATAATCAAATGATGCTAGAGGAGGGATTTGAACCCTCGAAGCGTGTCGCAAGCGATCTTAAGTCGCTCCCCTTTGACCAGACTCGGGAACCCTAGCTTAAGATTATGGTCATGTAAGTGTAGCTGGGGGTTAAATAAAAGTTAACCCAACTACTCCGGACCATAATAACTATGACGAAAGATACTTTTTCTTCCGAGTTGGAAATCCAACTAAAAGTGTCCCCTGTGGGATTCGAACCCACGACCACGAGGTTAAAAGCCACGCGCTCTAAACCGGACTGAGCTAAAGGGACAAATAAGGTCTTGTAAATGTAGTTGGGGATAAATAAAAGTTAACCCAATTACTCCGGACCTTATATAAGCACATAATTGTGCAATGTTCCATGTGGGGCTTGAACCCACGACCTCCGCGTCATAAGCACAGCGCTCTAACCAACTGAGCTAATGGAACAAATCAATGGTCATGTTAGTGTTGAGAGGAAGGAAGTATTCAACAACTGAATGCTGAATTATATTTAATAGATAACCTCTCAACTCCGGACCATTAGTAAGGAATGTTGCCACTCCAAACCTCTACATCTATATATGTTGATATGTTTTTAAGTAGTTTTAGACGCACATCAAATTTTTATTTATTTTTATTTAATTAATATATCTTTAGAAAATAATTCTGAGAGCACCTATTCTTATAAGAACATGAAACGAATAAAAATTTGATGTTGCTTTTGAAACATATCAAATAACAAAACAACAACAGAGCATATACAAAGTTACAGAGTTACATAGTTTACAGAGTTCACACATATAAATAGAAGAACAGAAGTTACTCAGTAGAACAGAAAGCAAGTTCCCACCTCTCTTTAAAGAAAGATGGCATCTTCTCCTCAGAACACCTCCAACCTGGTTGCTTCGGTAAGCCCAGACTCCCCACCGGGAACCCCTTCTCCGCGATCAGAGAAGAATGTCTTGGGAGAGATGTTCCAGAAGGTAGTGAATGTCCCTGGATTCGTAGAGAAGGACATCCCAAAGATCCTCGGAAAGGGTGGTTTCAACATCAAGAACCTCGTGAAGTACTCGGCGAAGAAGTGGTACGAACGGCACTGTATGGAAGAGAGTTCTGAGGAGAAGATTAAGGCTCCTCACGTCAAGGTCAACGTTCTCCACGATGAAGATGATGGGGTTCATTTCCTCTTGGAGAGTTCCTGTGAGATGATGGTTGAAGGAGCTAAGGAGGCAACTGAAGAACTCGTGGAGAAGCTCACGAAGCCCAAGGAGAAGAGGGTTCATCAGAAGAAGTCTAGGGATGGGGATAAAGAAAAGAAGTTCACATCCAATCCTCCCTACCAAGGGAACGACAAGGTTTTGAAGCAGTTCTTCCGTGTTGAGATGGATCCAATGATGCTCGGAAAGATTATTGGAAAGGGTGGATCGAAGGTTCAACAGATGATTGAGTATGTTGTCTCGAAGGACTTCGACAAGGGCGGTGCGAAGGGCACCAAGATCTTCGTCAAGGAACAAACTGCTCCTCTCGCAGACAACAAGTGCATTGACTTGGATGAGTTTGGAGATGGCTCTGAGAAGTATGTGCTCTTCATCGCCACGGTGAGCACAAGGAATCTCTACAGGACTATGCGCAATGTAGAGAAGGCAATTGAGAAGAACATCAACCGATCATCTCTTGATGTGTCTTCCTATGAAGAGGAAAGCTCTCGGGATCAAGAAACCGCTGAGAAGATGTTTGAAGAGGCGAATGAAGAGTATGGAGGGGGGTGGTAATTAGCTTTGTAAACAATAGTTAGTATTAACAATGGTAAATCTTAATAAAAAGATGAGTTAAACTTGTCATCATAATCACTCACATTTATAGCACTCCCATCTAATATCATAATACCATCTGTAGTAAACATATCATATAAACCATTTTTTTTATCAGGACAGTATTGATTGTTCTTACCACAAGTACATTGAATATTTCCATAATTATCTATTCCATCATAAACTCCATTCGGGAAACACGGATCAAACTCATTGAAATCAAATGATTTCCCGCCATTGTTCACTTTACAATTCTTACAAACCTTTGTGCATCCACCATAAGCATCTTTTAAATAACTCTCAGGACACTCACCCGCCATAATAGTAAACTCACCCGGATCATAATTAGCTAAACCCTCCACCAATACTTTATGAGGTCCTTTAAGTTCTTCTTTTTTTTCTGTATTTTGTGTAAAATAAGTATTGTCCTGAGGACGATCTAAAACTCTCATATGTAACTTGTGATTAAACTTATGACAAGGTGCGATTTGTTCTGAACTCTTACCTATACAACTTCTTAACATATCTGATGCTGGTTGTGTTTCAGCATTCAAATACTTACACGTTCCCATATTTTCATAAATCATATCATTTCCTAAAGATGTCATCAATATGTATGTATATATTCTAAGGGTAGATTTTAATTTTAAGAATTATCTATTGTTAATAAACATTTTATCTAGGAACTGATATACTGTATAATTTACTATCTTCTATGTGATGTTGTATGTGATTAGATCTCAAAATATGAAACCATTTATATCTCTCTAAAGGACTATCTAATGTATGTATCTCTTGATGTAAACGATTCACAAGATGTCCGTAAAATGTTATTTGAAATGTAGAAAAAATGAATAAATGTTGTGGTAGGAAAAACGACAGGTATCCAAGGGCTATAAGATAATATTGAACGAACACATTACCCTTTGTTTTATTAATGTATTCTTTGGACAAGGGTCTCGTTGGAGGATACACTATATGATGAACATGATGCCATCTGTAAAGATCTCCTGACAATGGATTGTGTGCATAACGATGAATAATATTTTCCGATATGAGTAATCCTATCCCTGTCAAAAAAAATGTTACTAAATAATCTATCATTTATTAGTTATTTGATATACTTACACACTGATCTCTTTTTTAAATGTGTTCTTTTACTCTATTCTATTCTATCTACTCTGAAATTGGATCTTCAACATCTTGAACAACTTGAAGCTTTGCAACCCACTTGTCAAGAACTTTTAGAACCTTCGGATAACTATCCTTGACCTCCTTGATCTGACTTTCAAGATGAGCATTCATATCTCTGACTGCTTTACCCTTGTCTCCACAGGGTATATCAGTGCGATCAATGTAGCTCTGGAACAAGCTCTTCCTTTCCTTGAACTCTTCTTCATAAGCTTTGATTCCTGCTTCCCTTTGCTTGATCTCCAACTCTCCATCATAGTTCTTCTTTGCTAGGCGGTCAATCTGACCTATTTCTGGAGTTTCATAGGGATGATCCTTAGAATACTCTACCATATACTCTTGTTCGAAAAGTGTGCGGTAGAGTTCCCAGTTCTTCTTCTTTTCTTCATGATCTAGGAGACGGTCCTTGAGTGAAAGATTCTTATCCTTGTTCATCTTCCCCCTCTTCTCCTGAAGCTTTTCCCTAGCGAAAGCCCGTTTACCCTTTAGTTCCTCCTCCTTAATCTTTTCCTGTTCTTTTCCCTTGAGAGCCTCTTGTTTAATAGACCGATTGTACTTTTCAGCCTCCAAGAATGCCTGATCATCTGAAACATTCAGATCCTTCTTGTTCTTCTTCTTTTCCTTGATCTTCTTGTTCTTCTTTGCAGTCGCCCGACTCAAGAGGAGCTCGTTCAGTTCATCTTGAGCTTGGTCGCGTTCCCTAAGATAGTTCTGATCCTTGGTCTCTTGAAAGCGTTGTTCCTTTGTCCTGATCTTCTTCTTCAGGCGCTTCTCCTTCTTCTCGGAGGGAGTGGCTGGCTTCTTATCGGGGAGAGTTGGCGCAACCGAGGTAACCACTGATACCGAAGACATCCTTTTCTGAAGAACTCTGAAGTTACTGTAAGAAACGGATATATAAGAGCTGTAATAATATGCTCTCTTTGATTTGTTTTAATACACTTAAAGAACCTACAACATCAAATTTAGTTACGTGAAATATAAAAAAGAGAGCTACATAAAAAATATTTATTAATTTCTACACTACCTATTTATGAATAACTAACTATGAATAACTAACTATGAATATAACTGACTATGTAAATATCTTCATTGACCTATGTCCTTTGAACTGTGTTTGTCCTTTGGAGAGCTGTTCCATCACCACCATTGTCTTCCTCTTCTGAAACATCAACTTGTGGTTCTGGTTCTGGTTCTGGGGTTGGCACCATCAACTCTTGGTGCTTGCGCTTCACAGCCAAGATCTCTTCACAGTTGATGTATGTCTCCTTCAAACACTCAGGCATCTCCGTGAGAAGGAAACCGTGAATGTGAGCAATGAGCTGACTGTTCTCTGATGGAGGTTGGATTGCCTTGAACACCTTGAGAGATTCATTTGTGAAGACACGCTTAAGCATCTGTGCAACCTTTGTGCTATCTTCAGCGATGTCCATATTGTGTTCATCCCTAAGAGTGAAACCCGGACGTCCATCCTTGTCGGGGAGATGATCAATCATGTTCACTAGGAACTGGCGAATACCTACGCGAGACTCTACGCCCATATCCTTCGCCTTGTTCACAACCATAGGACCGCACTCTTCTAGAGGAGCGTTTCGCTTGAGAAGATCGTATGCCTTGTCCAAGAGACCCATCCGGAACTCAAAGTCATTCGTCTCAGCCTCCGTTGTGGGGAGGAGATCGTTGAATGTTACAACTCCGTCCCTTGAGGCCTTGATCACGATGAGATGTGTTCCCTTAGATCCGTGGTTCTCTCCAAGATGAACACCTGGCTCACCCAATGGCACCATGACCCGATAGACACCTCTTACAGGATCAACAACCTCGAGAACCGGAAGAGCGGTCTTTCCATTCACCGCATCGCGCCAGAGATGAAGGAGATTGTACTTCTTTCCAGGTGGTCCCACGGGATTCAAGACCAACTTGTCGCTCGTGAATACGTAGTCAAGTTGATACTCCTTGAAAGACTGCTCGAATGCTGACTCATCGTCGGGAACAATTTCCCAGAACAACTCTGTCTGAGATCCCTTCACATCGCGAGAGTTCCACCTCCCCGCAACATCTCCCATCTGTTCCGAAAGCTTAGATGCTCCCATACCCATCCTGATGTTCTTTTCTCGGGTGAACTGAGTTTCTCGGATTCTCTGTGTAATGAAGTTCGTGGAGTGAAGTCTAAGTGTTCTTTATCTCTTTGACTCTACTCTTTGTTTTTTATATACTATCTTATCATATCATAGCATCAAATTTTTAAGTGATGTTCTTTTGAGAAATGTGCTCTCTATCTCAAGTATTCATAAGAATCTATTTATACAGAATCTATTTATACAGAATATATATTATATAATATATAGTATTTATTATGGCAAATACTCCTGATAATTATGTTGTATATATCCTAAGATCAGGTAATTTTTCATATATAGGGATGACTAATGATTTCTTGAGGAGATGGAGACAACATAATAAAATTATAAAAGGAGGTGCTAGATACACAAGCAAAAGAGAAGGATGGACTCCTATCTGTATCATCGATGGATTTAAGACTAAAGTTGAAGCTATGCAGTGTGAGTGGAAACTGAAGAGAGTCAAGGGATATAATAAAAGAGTACAGAATGTTCATACTCATTTCACTAAAAAGGATAGATGGACAAGCAAAAGTCCACTAATAAAAACACAGGATCTAAATATATATATTGTCAAAGAATATTTTGCGTATTTTAAAGATATTCCTTACAGAGAACTATATTGGTTTTAATTTATTCTTCTCTGAAGTTGTCCTCGTTTTCCATGGGATTTGGTATAAATACCAATGATTGATTCAAGAAAATGGTATGACTATTGACTACGTATGCAAACGCGGTTAAAATACCCACTGTAATTATCTGAACACCTACATCATATAAATCTGAAAAGTTCTCACACCAATCCGTATCAAATATCTTATTTCTTATTAATGGATCTGAAGAGCAAGGATTATGATGTGTCCACATTGAATCTTCACAGCATTCAGGTTTTATCCATTCAGTATTTTTTATATAATTACAATTATTGGATAAACAATTGTTCTTATCACGCACCATATTATCATATGTAAGACCAACTAAACATTCAACCCCATTATTTGTACAGATATATTCTTGTTTTCCCCACTCATGACTACAATCATTCCATAAACGTATTGATTCACTATTACACACATTGTGTACTTCGGAAATAGATAAAAATATATCCAATGCTGAAATAAATGAAGAAAATAATAAATAATAAAATAATTGTCTAGTTCCTCTAATATCGTCCTTACGAACACTTGTAATTGCATAAATAGATGTTGGAATACCTATTAATCGTATTCCGTGACCAAACATGAATGTTATAGTTGTCGAAACAGAGTTCCACCATAAGAAACAAGGTGCTCCCCATCTAAAAAAGGTCTGTATAAAAAAGAATAGTGCGTCCAAAATTATTAATACAGATATAATTTGTGTGAATACTTTCGTGTTACATCCTAAAATCTTATCAGAGTGCCCAAGTTTTTCTGTGAACTTGTTCTCAAAGGTATCAGCATTATTAATCGGTTTATTCAAGTCTACAATATTCATATCTTTCTATAAATAATTATTAATATTATCTTAAATAATATTAATTATCATCAAATCTATGTATAAATAGATATTGATGATAAGTTGGGATAAAGAGAATATGCTCTCCTTTAAAATGATAAGAAAATTTGATGTTCTTTATATCATTTGAGATGGTACAAAACCGCTTTGAGAGGACTTAACACTTTTCGCAGAGCACCACTAACTACAACTCTATAGACTGCTTTCGCCTCAGTTCGCTTCACCAATCTTAGCTCGGGACACGGCTCAGAGAATATGGCCTACCCGAACTCCGCGCTGAAGGTGAGGATGACCGCCCGCGACTACTTCTTGAAGTGTGGGTGTGTGAGTGATGTTCACCAATACATCGACCTCATCGACGCCATGAACGAGGAGAACGATCCAGCTCAATACTTTGCTCGCGAACCATATGAAGTCAACTGGGTAGACGACAACAACAAGCGCAGGAATGAGACCAGCGTCGCTGTGCTCGGATGGGATGTCAAGAACAAGAAAGAGGCTGGTTGCGACTACACTGAGGAATGGGTTGAATGGCTCAACACGGATGAAGACTCACCATGGTCCAAGGATCCTGTCGGCGAAAAGACCACCAAGCTCACATTCAAAGACCAGGATGGACTCACCGTTCAGACCATTGAAGATGGGGAGGAGTTCTCTCTTTGTCCTGACTTTACAGATAGAGGGGAGCGCGCATCCGTGAAGTTCTGCAAGTGTCTTGAAGCTTTCGCTGAGAAGACCCGAAACAGAGAGATGAAGAGATCGTTCTTCAAAGAAAACTCTGTAGGAGAGAAGTGGGGCTCTCAAGAGAGCCTTAAGAGTCTTGAGCCTTGGGTCAAAGTGGCGCGAGACACAATTGAGATTCGGGGACACTTCTCTCTCAATGACAAGACTGTGAAGAATTATCCCATTCACATCTTTGAGATTTTCGAAGAGGTGTTCTTCAAGGAGTTGAATTTGAATGAACCTAAAGAGGAACCGAAGGAGGAACCAAAGCAATTCAAGTTATCCGCGACTGCTCAGGAGTTTGTCCCCAGTGGGAAAATGGTTTGGGCCTCAAAAGAGGGGACAGAACCACTCCTTTCAAGATGTGGTCCTCCAAAACGTTGGGGTTGCTACCTAGTTGAACCTCCAAAGAAAGGAAAACCTACAAGACCAAGGACTACAACCAAAAACAGCACACAACACGTTTCGTGGCAGCAAAAAGACAACGCATTTCAAGAGTTGAATGAGAAGATGGACAAGATTATTCGGGGATTAGATACACCTGTGATACAGGCTCGCAGAGTAGTTTAGAAAATAGTAAATAGTAGAATTAGAATAAAGATTTTTTATGAATGATAATGTATAGAATATGGAAAGTATTAATAGTTATACTGTAGCACTTTACAAAATTGTTGAATCTTATTTGTCAAATACTGAACAAAAGAATGTTATTTTAGAACCTCTTTCATGTGTCTTAAAGTTGTCATTATTATTTTACAAACCTTTAGGAACAAAAATATCAATAACAAAAAACTCAATAGTTTATAATGATCCCACTTTATATCAGGGATTAATGAGAAGTTACGCGGGTGATAGTCGTGACGATCTTCATAATCTTTGTTTTCCATTAATGATTGCTTTGAACTGGTTTCCTAAAAAAGAACCTAAGTATTCTTTTTTTTATGAACAATGTATTCAAGGATTATCATATTTAAAAAGTAACTATGATAGAAACTCTTTAACTAATCACACCCTTTCTCATTACATAGAACTTATTACAAATGATGATATTAAAGACGAAACTGTTCTAACAGCTTCACCATTGATGAGTTCTTTAAGAGATTTTTGGAAACCTGAAGAAATTGAAATAATATATTCATTGTTTCAATATGCGATAAAAAAAGAAGATGAAGGAAAAGAGTTTTATTTAAATATGATAGAAAATATTATCTCTTTTAAAGAAAAAAAATTAAATGATTATATACAATCTATTAGCACAAAATATTAAAAGTATAATATATATATGAAAGAAGTTGATATAGTTATTTCTATAAATGTTCACGAAAAGATAGATTTTCTTATAAAACAATTGCAAAATATTGATGAATACGTACATTACGATTATATTGTAATTATAAATCCAAATAAATATATGTATAATGAAATAACAAATAATGAATATATAAAGAAACTTAAATGTGATTATAAATAATGATTATTTAGAGAAAAAAAGATATCATGGTTTAATATTAAAAGGAATCTATTTAAATATGAAATATTCTATGAAAGATTATAATTATAAATATTTCATAGTTTTATCTAGTAGAAACTTATTTTATAATAAATTAAATATTGATATTTTGAATATCAATAAACAAAAATATACAATAAATGAACTAAAAAAACTTTGTTCTTATGTAGTTGGTGATAAAAGAAGACCTAGATACTATAAAATTAAAGCTGATAGTTTTTGGAATATGAAAGATTCTTTATTTTTTAAATATATTGTAAGTAAAAATTTACCTTTTTATATTTCAGAACATGAAGGTTTCACTTTAGATTTTATTAGCACAAATTATATTTTAAACTTTTTAGATAATAATCCAGATATGAGAGATGAAATATTCAATCTCCCTTGTGCCTGTGAAGAAATTATATTACAAACGATTTCAAATATAAAACATCATAATTACAATATAGGAAATGGTGTAAATACAAATAATGATGTTAAAAAACTTCCTAAAGAAAAATATATTTATAAAACTGTTAGAATCTAGTTCCTCTCATCCATGCATCCGCCCATAATTTATTATGTTCTTCTAATAATTTTATTTGTTCATTCTCTTCTTTTATTTTTTCTAAATCCCCATTCATTCTTATAATTTGTGAATGTAAATTAATAACTATATCATTTTTAGAATAAATAAAGTTTCTTCTTTTAGTAAGAAAGATAAAGATCCAATATTCCAAAGAATCTTTATAATTTTCAGAACTCTCAATTTTTAAAATGTATCTTATACAGTCATTTGGTAAAAAAAATCTAAAAATATTATGTATTTCATTACTTCTACTTAGTATCATTTATTATTGTATACTATTCTTTCTATAAATGGTCTTTTAGTTGATATATTTTCTAACATTCTGGTTCAGGCTCTATGTCCAAGAGTTCTTGTGAAGAAAGGTGTTCATACCACGGTTTCACAATGTTGTCTAGTTTTTCTTTAATCGTCTTTTCTGAGGGAGTGAGATATGTGAAACTAAATGCGTGTCTAATAGCCAAGATTGTCAAGAAATCATCAACATCATTCACAAGATAATCTGACCATCTTGTCCACTCATAAATAGAGAGGAAATACTTCTCCCTTACCATTCTCTTCACGGCATTCTCTTCATTCTTCAAGAGCTCATCGAGTTGGTAGTAGATCTTTGAAATCACCCCACTCTTTGGAACATAGAAGCTCTGTGAATGAGGACAATGCTTATCTTCCATTGGAGAACTCTTTACAAAGTAGAGATATGTCATATCCTTTGGCATCCACACCTTCCCTCCGTGGAGTTCTCTTTCCCTCAGGATAGGTTTCACACTTCCATCTACCATAAGCTCATTATCTCCCTTCCTTACAAGTGTAGGTTTCAAGAACACCTTTTCAAACATCTCAGGGAATACTCTGAAATCCACTGCTAGAAGAAGAGCTTGAAGATCTGCGAAGTATGTTCTGTACTTTGCACACTTAGAAGCCTCTCTAATATTCAAGACACGCCTTTCATTCAGACCAACATGTGCCAAGAAGTTTTGAAGAACTCCAGTTGATTCGCTGTTCACCGAGTTGTTCGCATTGTTGTAGACGTTCATCTTACCATCATCCTCCATCTTCACCGTAAAATATCTCTCTGATCTTGGAATAGACGTACAGACAATCCCTGCGTCCTTACCTCTCACCCTTTGATGAACTTCAAACAGATTCATCCAGTTTATAACGACCTGTTCATTTTGAACCTTATCTCGATCGCGAAAGTTGGACGCCGGATCGTATCCTACCACGGGATCATCGTAACCCTTGAGATCACCTTGGATGTAGAGAGTTGTGGTGTCCGTGATGAGTTCGTGAATATCCTCTTGAACACCATCTATAAGCTTCGCACATATCTCAACTGCTTTCCCTGAGCTCAAGAGAGAGCAATGGATAGTGTCCAGCTGATAGGAAGCCATTGGATGAGCCATCTTTAACGAAGTAACCTTAGTGACCTTAGTAACCTTAGTAAATGTAGTAAATGTAGCTATGTAATATATCTGCTCTTTAGTGCTCTGATTGTTAGTTTAATAGTTTACATCACACTGAGAATCAAATTTACTATAAGACTTAAAAGAAAAGATATATCTTTATATATGACAGACTATAATAAGAATAAGAACACATTGTGTTCTTACTTTCCCGAAGAAATATCTCACATTATTCTGAGATTGAAGGCTGATCAGGAATGTAATGAAATAAGACATGAAATGATTGAAAGGGATTTTTACAACTGGTTAAATCATGATCTTATAAATAGAGTTTCTTATAATTGTGATTCATTTACTAGTCTTTATTGTGATTATTATATTACTAATTTAGAATATCTTGGACTTAATTCTGTAACTCATTCTGAAGACAACTTAAGAAGAACTAAATCCTTGAATGAATGCTATAATAGTCAATGGTGGAAAACTACATCTAAGAATTACATTCAATGGAATAGTATTCATAAATCATTAAGATTTTTTCACGATGATTTTATTTTTATATGGGATAAAGATATTAATTTTGAAAATGAAGATCCTTTTCATATGCTCATTTACAACTGGAGAAAACCTAAAATGAAGGAAAAGATAAAATTATTGAATCTCTACAAACTATATGAAATAGAAAAATATCATAATGAATGGATTGAGACCATGACACCTATGTTATTCTCAAAAGATTTTTCACTTATTATGTAGAATGTTTTATTGCTGACACGCCATCCCCTTCTTACAATACCATTTATTAATACCCGTGAAATCACAGAATAAATGAGTTAATATACCTAATATGAAAAATCCAAAGGACATCTTAATATTTTTATCCATATTGTTAACAGTCTTGTATCTCTTTGATAGTTCAACCGAACCATATAAAACAAGATATCCCAAAGGTATTAAAAGTATACCGACAGCAATCGCCTCTATTAACAATCTCTTAATATCCATTTATATACATTAATAGATTTTATATATTAATAGATTTCTGTATAAATAGATTTTGAAGATAAGTTTAAGAATCAGAATGAAAAGAACACCCTTCTCAAGAAAATTTGATGTTCTTTAAGTTCTTTGAGAAGGTAGAAAACTACTCCTGAGCATTGGAAACTAAACGTAACTTGTGCTAAGGAACCTTGAACTACTTTATCGTAGGAACTCACCACTTTAGAGACCACTTCGCCACTTAGAGGGGATGCGATCCAATACGCAGACCATCGCAAAAGCCAAGAAGCTCCTCTTAGACTCGGGTATAACCCTGAAGTCGGGGTTGAGACCCATGACTCTCAAGACCTTCCTTAGGACCTACAAGGAAGATATCTGTAGGTACTACGACCTAAAGTTCTACTACGAGCAGGCTCTCAGTAACCTCTATGACAAGGAGAGCACGGATGCGATCCTCTGTATGGTTGACACAGAGTTCGATGCCAGTCCCTCAAAGAAGTTTCCGAGGAAGGCGGGTTCTTACCGGCGGAAGAACTGGAGACACAAGTTCAGCTACGACAACCCTCTCAATCGCATCATCGCATTCGCTTCCTTGGAGCACTGCTCTCACTCCCCTGAGGATAAGAAGGTTGTGAAGCTCCCCGTGATCGGCTCAACCTACTTCTCCTCCATCCGAGGCGCTGGTAAGGATTTGATGAACATCCTTTCTTCTTTAGCCAAGGTGAATGACTACACTAATATGGTCTTGGAGGTGGCAAACGAGCACTCAGGTGAGGGTCACGATTCTGATTCTGAAGATGAAGAGGAAGATATGGAGTATTACTCAGACGAGTCATCGGATGAAGACGAGTCATCTTCAGAAGAAGAGGAATCATCTGATGAAGAGGTTGACGAGTTGGATGACTTAGATGAAGTCATAGAGATTGTGGCTCATGAGTTGTGGAGAAAGACTGTGCGCGTGGACAAGGAGACAAGTGTTCCATACTACAATCTCTCTGAGTCCTACATCGAGGCTGAGCTGAACAATCATCTCTACAACCTTCACGATGAAGAAGAGAAGAGTGATGAAGAAGAGAGGGTTGAGTTGACACCAATGTTTGACTGCGATGAAGATGGAGAGGAGAATGAACCGAGAGACACTTCGTATGGTGGCTTTTGGTATAGAAGAGGAAAGAAGAGTCAAGAGATGCTCATGGGGTTTTATGAGCATATGGGATTTGTAGAGGCACCTGAGGTGCACAAAGAGTGGGGATGCTTCTCAAACATCCCCTATCCCACAATGATGAAGGTATTGTAAGTTAGGTCATTAATAAAATGAGTCATTTTTTTATGTAGATTTATTCACACTTGAGTATGTTTCCATCCATAGTAAAATCGCCTGGGCCGGGGCAGGAATAATAAGTAACATCCCCATTGTCCATGGTACATACCCCCAAATGATTTCCCGGTGAAATCTCCTTAACACTGGGGACACCACTCCCATAGGGTCCAGCATCGCACGAGACTGTGTCGCCTTTTTCCCTCTCTATTGGATTACCTATAGAACCTTGGGGATCGGGGGTATAGTCATTATCATCCCCACCACCATTATCCCCTCCTTCAACAACTCTCACTATAGGATCGAACACAAAATAAGTGAGAAGATACATTAACACTGCGAACACAAAAGTGTGGAAGATTAAAAGATTATGTGTCTTCTTAAACTTAATAGGGAAATACTTTCTAGCACTCTCAAAAACCACTGGGTAAGCAGTAATGTAATAAACTAGAGCAGAGAACAAAGAAACTTGAACTAAACGATTGGAAAACTCATTCTTCAGAAACATATTTATATATTAGAATATATTTTTTTTAGAAGGCAAGGATATTTTTATTAATGAAACGTTCATCAATAAAATAATAATCATATTTCTTACAAGGCGCACTGGGTAACTCGACTACTCGTGGGGTTTTTCTTAGTACCCCCCAAATACTTCAGTTTTTGTTCTTGGAACGTGGAGGGCGCATGTGGATCTGTTATATCGCTTAGATCCAGTGTGAACCCACCATTAAGACCTGCTGAGGTGAAGGGGTTGCCTATCCCATTGCTTCTCATACAGTAACATTGTGGATTCTTCCCCACTTTCATACACCAGCCGTGACCGTCAGCCCCTCCACAATCATCGAACTCCGCTCTCTGGTCGCCGAAATCACCCTGTGAGCAGCGATTTGGGATGTCGTTTCCCGGTTTGCCAGCCGCAAGATCTCCAAGTGTCGCCGAGTCCGCCAGAATGATATCTTTGGCGTGGGGACCGACCCCCTCAACAACCCTCACTATAGGATCAAACACAAAATAAGTGAGAAGATACATTAACACTGCGAACACAAAAGTGTGGAAGATTAAAAGATTATGTGTCTTCTTAAACTTAATAGGGAAATACTTTCTAGCACTCTCAAAAACCACTGGGTAAG
>Ga0206126_10002997_pt1 | contig 17525 bp, 10 predicted proteins | sample Helgoland_Spring_5_FD_148621 | JGI IMG/M metagenome (GOLD analysis project Ga0206126, IMG submission 148621) | Pelagic subsurface seawater microbial communities from Kabeltonne, Helgoland, North Sea - Helgoland_Spring_Bloom_20160412_1 | ecosystem: Environmental > Aquatic > Marine > Epipelagic ...
TGCTGTTGAAGGAGCTAGTCAAGCACTAGTTACTACTGCATTTGGCGTTACTCCAGCTTGGGACTAATACTTACATTATTTATATAACTAAAGGGCAGGCAGCTAATCTGTCTGCCCTTTTTTAATAACAAGATATGCCATTAGATATAAAGATTAATATTAGAACAACAGAAAATTGTAAAAATTTAGTTATAGAAGATGTAACAGGAGATTTTAATTCTACTACAAATATTGGGGGGTGGGGAAATCCTAATCAGAGTTCAGATTTATCTAATGATTCTATTAATATATTTCTTACAGCGTATCATTTTATAGACAATATTCAGTATACAACTTCTTTTCAAGTTCCTGAAAGTGTTTATTATACTGCTTTCCCATTAAAAAATAGTATTAAAGGGTTTAAAATATCTATACCTTCTGATGTTATTTCTACTGCAATTTCAAATCAATTAAGTTTAGAGCCTAATATTGTAGTTCCAGAATCTTACAATGTAGCTCAAGAAACTTTAGAAGATAATATATATCAAGCAATAATAAGAATTAAAATACCTAATGAAGATTCTATTATATCTAATCCTGTAGACTACACTTCTACATGTAATATGAAAAAACAAGTTGAATCTTTATTAACTTCAATAGATGTATCTTGTACTGATTGTAATAAATCAAATTTTGACAAAGCATTACTTGCTAAAAGTATTTTAGAAGGATTAGAAAACGAGTAAAATTTAAGTATGTCTTATACAAATTATATAAATTCTATTAGTTCTGATAGTCAGTGTGGATTTGATTATGAGCTTATAAAAAATGTTGAAAAATACAACATAGATTTTCAAGCTTACTATAATACTATACAGCAATTTATTGCTGACCCTAACTTTAAAAGAACTCAAAAAATATTTCCTATAATGTTTACAGTTCTTGATGATGGAAAATTTGATAGGCTTGATTTAGACATTGATTATATATTAAAATGGGTTAATTATTGGTTTTCGGGAACTAAAATACAATTTGCACCTGTAGAAAAAAATCCTATTGGGTATACTTTAGAAACTCCAGGACTTACTATACTTGCTGCAAATGATAAAGGTATAAATAATCAGATTTATCAAAACGCATTTACAAGAATAGCTCCTTATAAAGATGCAGAAAATCTTATACCTATTTATGGAATTGATTATGATGTTGTTAGAGAAAAAACAAATATTTATAAAAATTGTTTAAATATAGTTTTAGTAAATAAAACATCTTCTGGGGGTTCAGATATTTTTATGAGCGCTGTTCATCCATATGTAGCAGACTACTCTGAATTATTTTTACATACAGGTATTGTAGATTTGTACGCAATTGGAAAAATGTATGATAGTAATAATCCTGCAGTTTTTAACCCTAGTGGAAGTAGTGATTACACTCATTCTAATTTTGGGTATAAATATAGTGGAGACTCTCCAGCTATGGGAAACAACTCTCTTAACCATTGGAAAGATAGGGATAAAGGAAACGCTGTTAGAGCAAGAAGTATTGTACATACGTTAGGGCATATGCTAGGATTAATGCATCCTAGAACATCTTATAAAGGCAGTGCTGTTGATTTTTCTCTTTGCAGTGACTTACTTCCTACAATATTTGAATCTGCATTTGTAGAAGGCGTAACTTACGATGATCCATTTTCAGATACTGAATCAGGCAATCTTTCAGGCGTACAAATGCATTCTGGAAATATGAACTACACAGATTGTAATGGAGACTCTATAGTTAAAAGTTGTAATTCTCATATGCATAATAATACAACTTTTCCAGGATGGACTAATCCTCGTGAAGCTATACCTGAGTATCAATACGATTTTCATTTTACTTCTCAGCAAATAGATTGGATGCATGCAAATTGTGAATATAGAATTTTAAGAGATGGGCAATTTGAATTTGGAGTATTAGGAAATATTCTTTTAAATTTAGATGAATCTTTTTTAAGTAATTCTATAAATACCACATTTAAATGCGCTAACCCTGCACAAACTACTCCTTCTAAAGCAATAAAAGCTAATCAAGAATCTGTATTAAGATTAGAAGATAAAAGAAATTTATTTAATTCTTCTGAGCATCTAATTAATAATGTTTTAAAAAGTATAATATAATTATGGGAAGTAACTGCTGCTCTAACATTACAAATAATACTAGCATTGACGGGTGCGTAGTAGGAGAATTAAGTGAAACTGTTGAACAAGATTTTATTAATGGGTATAGAAAATTATCTGATAATCAAGTAGGAGAAATAGTAAGTGGGATGTTAGGTAATATTCCTGAAGTAACTGAATCTACTGAAATTGTATATATTCCAGTTTTATTTACAGCTAATTTTAAAGAAGAATACGGACTTCCTAGTGACGAAAAAAAGAATCAAGTTTATCAAAATTGCGTTTCTATTATAGAGTCCGCAAATAAAGTTTTAGAAGGAAATTATATTCCTAAAACTTATCACTATAGCCCTGACAATCTAACAGATCACTCAGGCCTTTCAGAAAATGGAGCACTTTTAGCAGAAGGTAATTGGAAAACTAGTAATTCAGCTCATAACACTAGATGCAATGTTAGATTTTTCTTACTTTGGAAACTTCCAAAAGAATACCTTTACCCTTTTGGTAAATATATAGGTACTCCTGAAACTAAATTTTCATCTAACCCTATTGTAGATGTATCTTCTGTTGAAGGTTATACAAACTCTTTTTATTCAGGAGTTACTGATATAGAAGACCCTAATAATATTGGGTACGAAAGTCAGTATACTTATAGCGATATTGTAGAGCAAAGAAAAACAGTAATTGGAGTGTTTAATTCTCCTAATTACGGACCTATGGCGGAACAGTCAACTAAAAATATTTTAAAATCTAAAGAAGATGAATATTTTTTCTTTTTTGGAAACACTCCAGGATTACTTTTTATACCTGAATTTGAAGATACTTCTGGGTTTGAACCTTATAAAACTGCAGATAATAACATTAGATTTCCTTGGAATATTTCTAATTTAATAGCTAGACAAACAGGAAGTGTTCCTGGTTCAGAAGTTCCTTTAGAAAACTTTAGATCTGAGGCTATATATGAAACTACAAATAATGTAAAAAGAGTATCAAAATATTTTTTAAGTAACATTCCTTGTTTAAAAATTACATCTAGTATAGAAGAAAGCTCTGAGTATGTACTTGGAAGCGCTAAATTAGGAAACTCTCTTTCAAGTGTAGGAATGGAAGGATTTTTTTTAACTACTTTAGGAGATTATATTAATCCTAGAGACAATACATCTTTTCTAAATATAGCTACTCTTTACAATTCAATTTTTTTACATGAGTTTTATCATCTATTAGGATACAATCATCCAACAAGTGGAGTTACAATTTCTGGAACAATTAATGATTTTAATATAAAAAATTATTTAAAAAGAGAGAAAACAAGATTTAGCCAAATCCTAGACTTTAATAACTTTTATTTACCCTTTTCACCTCCATTTTTAACTTATGATCCTTTTAATGAAAATCATTCTTTAGATGATATTACTTCTTTACCAGATTTTGAAACTATAGATCCTAATGAAAAATTATTTGTAGAATCTACTGTAAAGTATCATTTAAAAAAAGTTTTAGATAACTTTAGTAATGATTTTACTTTTACAGAAACTGAGACAGGAAGTAGTTTTTATCAGAATTTTAAAACTTTTGTAAAGCTTCAGGGTAGTAAAAAACAAAAAGAAATGTATGGAGGTTTATATGGTACAATGTCTCATCTACCTACATTTTGGGGGGGAAGCTATACTATAAATGAAGACGGTACTAAGTCTATGCTTATTAACGCTAGTGATACTGCTAGTAGTCCTATTAATGAAACTCCACAAATAGGATCTATTTATGAAGGAGGGATTGTAATTAAAGTTAATACAAATAGAACAGTTTTAATAGCTGCTAGTTTTGATTTATCAGCTCATCCTTCTAGTGATTATAGTACTAACTATAGCAGGCATGAGAATTTATTAAACGCTCTTAACAGTAAAACTTATCCTTACAATAAGGATAAATTTAATCTTGCTACTCAATACAGCGATTGGAGAATACCTACAATAGAAGAACTAGTTGCTATTGCGCAAGAAATAAATTCTATAGATGATTATACGCCCTCTAAAACTTATTATTCATCTACATTAGGAGGAAGACCTGGGACAGTTAAATGTAGTAAACTTACCACATCTTCTGCTTATCAAAGTATTGCGACTACTTGGGGAGGGCAGCCTTGGGATGGTAGTAAATCTATGAGCAGATACGTGCGTCCTGTTAGAACAGTTACTTTAGATTCTCCTTCTGAAGAGACTTCTAAAAAAGGTCCAAATATTACAATATATAATCCTGTATGTTCTTTAGGAAATAATAAAATATATAATCTTTCTTTACCTTTAACATTAGATTGGTATAATGATAAATATCCTCCGTTTCCAAATAATACTAGAGTGGAAGATATGTTTAGTCCTGAATTATGCCCTTGTTTATATGAAGACCAAGAAATTAAACCAGACCCTATATACAATGGTGAAAATACTCCTATAAAAGTTAAATTATTTACTGCTAAAATTGATGAAATTACAGGAGAGCCTATTTTAAATACTACAGGTATTCAAAATCAAAGTAGAGAAGCTAAAACTTTTAGTTATACATTTATACATAGTAAAGAGTCTGCAAATACTGATTTAGAAAAACGTATAGGGATATACGGAATGAATTCAGAAGATGTTGAAAACTGGTTTGGATATGCAGGAAATGAAGGTACTAATCCTTTTTCTATTTACGGATCATACACGGGAGGAAATATTCAGTATGCTTCTGTTACACCTAATATAGAAGGTAAATTTTTAAAACAAGTTGGTGATATTATTATTCCTAATTTTCCAGTATATATTGGGTTTATGCATGACAGCCCGTTACCAAATGCATTTAATTTAGATCCTAATAAAATTTCTAGTTTGACTAGTAGCAATGAAAAATATTCAATGTATCAAGATTACGGAATACTGTCAAGTATTAATGATAACTCATTATACAATTCTTGGGGGTATAATTTTACAAGATTAAAAGATAAATACTTAAGAATAGGATCTGCAGATCCAAACAACAACTCTTACAATCCTTTTAAAATAGACCCTACGACTTCAGGAATAAGTAATTATTTAAAAGGAATTAGTGTTAATTATAATAATACACAACTTTTTTCTAACGGTGCGTCTACATATTCCCCAACTATGGAAGATTGGGAAACATATAAAATACATAAAGAAACTATTCCAAAATCTGCAGGATCAGAGGCAAGATCTTCAGCAGGGTCTTTAGGGTCTTTAGGGTTAGGTGGTAGTTCTGTTAAATTTAAATATTCGTTTGAAACTTTTTTTAACAGACAACTTCCAAATAAAACTTACCCAGCATTAGATAGAATACAAGATACTTTACATGGGCCTGTAAATCAAAATACATTTACTAATATAATGTATTATGGAGATCCTGCTATTGAGCCTAAACTTCCTTCTGAAGATATGCTTAAAAAACTTAATTTTTTAGCAAACACAGCAGATAAAGGACATGTTTATATTTGGAAAAATTTCTCAAAAGATATGTTTGATGTAGAAAATTTACATAAAGATATTCTTAACGATTTTGAACAGAAGCAAAGTAATGTAAATACTATTCAAGATTATATATATAGAGCATTTAATCTTCTTAAAACTGAAAGAGTTTCTTATGAATCTCTTAGCTATGGCTGTACAGACCCCGAAGCATTTAACTATAACCCAAATGCAACTTTTGATAATAATACGTGTATAAAAAAAGTATATGGATGCACAAACCCAGACGCTCATAATTTTGATGTAAACTTAAATGCAAATGTTGATGACGGTTCTTGTGATACATATAATTTAATTGCTTCTCCTATAAAACTAATAAAAGTATGTTCTCCTAGTTTTACAAATGCGTGTAACATAAATGATGATAATATTCCTATATTAGATTATTATAACTATGACATTGACCAAACATTAAATCTTAATAATGCAGATATACTAACTTCTATTGAAAGCGGTTATGCTCCTACATCTATTGTACCTAGAGGTAATAATCTAACAAGAAACATGATAGACAACAATGAATACTATGCGTGGAAAACTATAGAAGGTATATCATATATGGATTATTATAGGTATACAGGAGGAGACTGTGACAACCCTTTAGGTTCTGATCATTATGGCGCATTAAATTTAGGAGGAGGATGTATTAGAGTTTATGATCCTACCGTTTGTATATTCCCTACAATAACTAAATATAACTGTGATATAATAACAAATGCTTCTCTTGAAAAAGCAGGGCGAAGAGACTATAATGTTATTATTAATGATGATGACTCTTCTATGATGTCTTACGATGAATTTGCAGATTATTTTCAAAGTTTATCTGAAGATGTTAGTGTAACTATAGGTAATTGTGAAACTCTTTAATAATATAAAAATGGCAATACAAGTAATTTCAGCAAAAATAAAAATACCTCAATATTTATACACTGAGTCTGGTAAATCTTACACAGGAAGTTATATTATAAAATCAAATCCTTTGCAAATATTAGCAGTTGATGAAAATAAAAATCCTTTACAACTTTTTTTTAGAAACACTTTATTACAAAGTAATTTAGATATAAAGTTAACTAACTTAGAGGATAGAAACAAAAATTTAAAAAATATTAAAGAAACTATAGAAAAAATTCTTACATTTACAAATTCTAAATAAGTATTATGGCAAACGAATATAAAAATATAGAGCATAAATATAATCAAGCTAAAACTTATTTTAGATCTTATACTAATAATTTTGTATCAAATGCAACTTCTGGTAATATTTCTAATAAAAAAATTAGAAAAATAAATGTAATTTCAATGTGGTTAGATTTTATACAAAAGTATTTATTAAAACAATCTCAGAATAGCCTATACACTTCTACAGTTACATATCAAAATATAGATAATATTTTAGATATAGTTAGTAGTGAATTTTCTTTAATTTATAAAACAATTGATGAGTCTGTAATAGAAGAGGAGTTAAGCACTTTAAATCAAAAAAATTCATATTTACAATCTTCAGAGCTACTTGTAAACTCTACAAAAATAAAAACTGCAGAAGGATTTTTTATAGAAATTGGAGCCTCTTCTAAAAAATTAGACACAAATTCTTTAACAACTAATGATAAATTAGGATCTTCTTCTAATAATAAATCAAGATCTTCTTCTAATAATAGAAAGTCTTATTAATATATAAAACTATAAATAATGAAAATAACAGATTTACCTAAAACTAGTACAAGTTCTTCTCAAGATCTTATTACTATTACTCAGGGAGAAGAAACTAAAACTATAACTAAGCAAAGTTTATTAAATGAACTTACTTCTAGAATAACTTTACTTACTACAAATGTAAATGGATTAAGTAAAAAAGTTTCTAATAATATCAGTAAAGATACTCCTTTCTTTAACAACGCTGTAACAGCTCCTGACCCTACAGCTTCTACCCATCTAAGTACTAAAAATTATGTAGACGGAGTATTATTTAATACTGTTAAAAATGATGGTACTGTTAAACTATCTCAAAATTTATCGTACAGTAATCATCCTAATTCTTTTTTAGATGAAGATGTTGTAGATAAAAAATATGTAGATGATGAACTTAAAAATACTTTAAAAACATTTTTAAAATACTCTGGAGAAGATGGGTATCCTTTTGCTAGTTCTGGAGATTGTTTTTTAATTGAAAATACTTTTTCTACTTTTGCTACTAATGGTCCCGAAGTACAAGAAGGAGATATATTAGTATGTATTGAAAACTCTGAGGGAGGTACTCATGGGGAAGTTGGGCATCAGTTTGCTATTGTAAATACAAATATAGTCTTTGCAACAGAAGAGCTTGCAGGTATCCTTAAAGTAGCTAAAAATGAAGATTTATTAAATTTAGATACAAATGAATCAGCTCTTACACCTTTTACATATAAAAAAGTTTTAGAAACAAGTAGTCAGTACAACAGAAATATTTTAGAGTTTCCAACAAATATTTTAACTGAAGATCAAAAAGGGATTATAGGAGTTGATTGTAGAAGAAATTCTGTATCAATTACTTTACCTACAATATCAAGACTTACGCATCCTACAATTACAAAATTTACTATTAAAGATGAGTATGGAACAGCTGCAAAAAATAATATTACATTAATTGCTAACGGAGGGAATAGTATACAAGGATCTAGAACTCATAAAATTACTGACAACTTTTCTTCAATTACACTTTACAGTGATTCTGAAAATAAGTGGTATATAGAAAATAGTTTTACATCTTCAGCAGAAACTTCTTCAAAAATACAAAATTTTTTAACAGATAGTACGACGGGTGAAAATGCAACTATTACATCTTCTTATGAATCTGTTATGTCTTTAGATGTAAACCTACAAGAATACCCAGTAGGAACTGCATTTGAAGCAGTTATTTTTTACAGCACAGCTGGAAATACTCAAGACAAAAAAATAGCTCTTGGAATAAACGGGTCTCAAATATCAATTACAGAAAGTAGCTTATTAGATGCTAATCCAAATTTAAAGTTTGGATCTACAAGAGTTACTTTATTAAATATAGGTTCTGAAAATACTATAGTAACATCAGATTTAAGATTAGGTACTTTAACAGATTTTAGACTTTCAAATAGTTTAACTTACAATTGGAATTCTACAATATCTGTTTCAGCAGACGTTCTTTGCGCAACAGCTGCAACTGATATAGATGTGTTTGGATTACAAATAATACCTTTAAAATAATAATTTATGGCAATTTATTTTAACTCTGCTTTGTTAAATATTGTTAATAGTGTTAGGTCAGGTAAAACTGAATCTTTTACTATAGGGTATACTATATCTAAAAAAGTGTATAAAGATCTTTTAAATAAAAATTTAACAGAAGATAATTTTAAAAAAGATGTGTTTAATGCTATCAAAAGTTGGTCTGATATATTAAACATATTGTATTCTTCTAACAAAAAAAATAAAGGAAATCTTTTATGTAAAGTTGTAAATAATAATAGTCTTACAAACGATTTAAATATTAGTATAACTTCTAAAGTTTTATCTGATTTTTTTAGTTTAAGTGATAATACAATAAGTTTAAATTCTTCAGCTTCTTGGAGTTCTATAAATAATAGCGGATTAAAAGTTTTTAATTATGTTTTTTATAGTGTAGGTAAATTGTTTAAAGTAGAAGAAGTGTTTAATAAGATATCTATTTTAAATAAAACATATTTAAATAAAGATTATATTTTATTTAAAAATCCTAAAAACTATTATTCAGAAGTTGTTAATGCGGATATACTTAAAAATATTATTAAGATTTATGGTAGTATGAATTATTCGTATCCTATAGTGTATGGGTGTATAGATAAAAATGCAGATAATTTTAATCCAAAAGCTACAAGGCCAAGTAGAACTTGTGTGTACACTAATAAAAAATTAAATACATCTTATAAACCTACAATTAAATATTAAAGTTAATGGCAAATTTAATATATACAGATGGTATCTCTGCAATAGATTTTAACAGTAATCCTGTAAGCACTTTTGGTTTAGATAGTTTAGAAGACTATCTTTTTAATTCGTACACTACTAATGTATATGGAGGGTCAATAAAAACTTCAATAGTAGATAATGCAGTTTTTTCTACTGTGTTGCATGCAGAAAATGGTTTAGATAAAATATCTGTTTTTCAAGACCAAGGAGGAAATTTAATGTTTCTTAACAGAGATTTAAGATCTTATACTGACATTTTTAATGAAAATAGTTATTATACAGCTTATGTAGAAACTTTAGCTTCTTCTTCACCCTCTGAAAATTTATATTTTGATATGTACGAAAGTTCTATTGGATTTTCTGCTGGAACAATAATTGAAAATGTAAACAAAAATACTTCAAATAAACATTATATTATAAATAGTAATAGCATTGGAAGTTTACAGGCAATAGAATTAGATTTAAGTTTAAACTATATTGATGAAACTGGTAAAGAAATAATTGATTGTCAAAATGTATCTGATGAAGCTTTTGGAAATATTGCAAATGCTTACAATATTTGTAGATCAAATAATTTAAGTTCTAGTTCTACATTTGAAAATATTGCATTAAGTATTAATGACGCACCTTCTTCAACAAACAGTATAGTCTATAAACTTGAAGATTTTAGTAGTTTTTTGTACGACATAAAAGATTTAAAACATCTTTTAATTCCCGTAAAAACAAATGCTATTCCAAAAGATAATGATACTGTTAATTTAGGAGTTATTACTTTTGATAAAGAATTAGATGTATTTCAATATAAATATCTAAATAATGTTTCTGTAGATAAGACTACAGAGTATATAACATCTCATAGTGGGTATTCAGGAAATTATAATTATATTATGAGACATTCTCAAATAGCAGATGTTTCTGTTATTTCAGAAAATAAAGTTATTGTAAGTGGTTTTACTAATTTTAGTTTTGCTGAAAGTAATATAGAAGTAAAAAAAGATTATAACCAAGGACTTAAACGAACTGCTTCTAAACCTTTTACTGAATCTACAAATACTTTTGGGGGTACTGCAATAGAGAATGATGAAGAGTATAATAAACTTTATAATCAATTGCCTGTAGCTTTTGGTAATAGACTATTTCCTTTAAGTGATATTTCTATATTAGACAGTATGGGAATTGAATTTGATACTGACGGAAATACTCCTTGGTCTACAGATACTTTAGAAGAAAAAAATAATAATGTAGGGTATTTTAATATTGCGTACGGAACTAAGCATGGGTTTATTTTGTTTAGATTAAATTCTTATGCTCCATTTCTTATACCCCCAGATAGTCCAGATGGTATTGAGTTGCATATACCTGGAGGAGATTTCTCTAAACCAGAATATAAAGAAGAAGGTGGATGGACTCCTATGTCTATGGCTTTTTCTTCTGATAATAATTATTTATATACTATAGTAGCTAAACCAGATGACAGAACTGTAAGAAAAATTTGTATATACAACACATCTACTATGGATACTGAGTATATAAAAACTACAGTAACTATAAAAGATAATCCATTTACTGTTGGAGTTCCTAAAAATGTAAGATTACTGCATAACGGTAAAATTTTAATTACAAGCGATATTGGTGGTGAGTATACTTTAAGTTCTTCTAATCCAGATACTTTTAAATCAACAGTTAATTTTGCAGAAACTTTTTCTACTATTCCTAATGGTAATTTTTCTATGTCTTCTGCATATAGATTGCATTCTACTGCTACAAGTTCTAATACTTGGAAAGGTTCAAATGTTAAAGTAACTGATTCACAATCTGTATCACTTACAAATACAAGTACATTAGACACTAAAGTTTTAACTCCTAATGGATATATAAATTTAGAAAATGTTTCAGCCCCTTTAATAACTGATACTATATTTAATAAAGAAAACAATGATGAATTTATAGATTCTGTACTTATTGTAGATTCTAATCAAAACCCAGTTGCAGCATTTATAAGTAAAAAAGATAGATTAAATAATTTATATTATAATTATATAATTAATGTTGCTACTGGAGAAGTAGTATATGGTGGTACAACAGTTTTTGGATCTGTTGATTCAGATGATAGTTTTATTACAGGAACAAGAGCTATAAAAATAAATAAAAATTCTTATGCATTAGTCCAGCCTCAACTAACTCTTTCCACTGCTACTACTCCTAGAAGATCAGGAATATTAACAATAAAAGACGATGGAGACCTTGTTATAACAGAGAATGGAAATAGGACTTTTAGTATTAGAACAAAACTGCTTTTAGAGGAAAGAATTTTAGGGTCTAGAGAGTATATTAGTCTTGAGGGAGATAAGACTTATTGTATATTTTTACAAATAATTAAACCTGATGAAAATTCTAATACTCTTCAAAGTGTAAGAGGATTTTTACATGCATATAATGTAAGCGATCAAATTAGTTTAGACAGTTCAAATAACCTAATTTCAAATTATGTTAACGAAAATGATATAGAAATGAATCCTATAGAATTTTCTTTTGATAGTGTTTTTGGAGATAATGTAAATGGTTTAAATCTTCCTGAAAAAATGTATATGGCGTTTTCTCACGACGTTTCTTATATTGCATTACTTTGTCATAATCAAGATAATAGATTAAGTTTACATATTATTGCTCCTGATAAAAATGCGTTGCTTGAAAACAACCTTTATAATACTAATTATAGTAAATTTAAACATATTCCTGCAATTTTAGGAAATAATGCAGGTAGTACTATAGCGCAAGATCTTAAAAGTCACACTATTTCGGGTATGGAATTTTCAAGTAATAGAAGAAATTTATATATACTTTTAACGTTAAACAAATCTTTTAAAATATATAAAATAGATATTGGAGATACTAGCAATTATTTTAATGGTGGTAAAACTGAAGGGTTTAATCTTCAACACTCTATACCACAAACTTCTATAGTTCAGGTGTCCCCATATTATTTTAATGCTAGTATGAAAACTTTAGGTACTTTTCCTTTACCAGATGAAATTGATGTAGATGTTTTATTAAATGGAAATATTCAAAGTAATACATATGTTACGGGCATGTTTAAAGGGTTAGATCAGCAGATCTATTTAGCAACTAATACAGAAAATGAAGATAATACTGTTACGTTAGGAAAAATAATTAACCCTAATCATATAATTGGAAGCAATTCTCACGAAACTAGATTTATAAAAGCAGGAATGACCCTTAATTAAATCTAATTTAAAAATTAGTAAAATTTAAAAGAATGACTTTAAAGAAAATACATGTTGATAATGTTGATAGAAACATAGGTTCTATTTCAGAAGATCCTTCTAATCCTATATACAGCTATAATCCAGGTTGCACAGATAGAGAAGCTTGTAATTACGATGAATCAGTAACTGTAGATAACGGCACTTGCACTTATGTACATGAATCTTGCGTAGAGTTAGAGGAAGAGCAGTATGGAGGTTACGGAAGCACTCATTACCCTTGCGAAATGGTTCCGCTAGAAGTGTGTAGAGGGTGTTTTTCTGATTTAAACGGATTACCTCAACATACAAACTCAGATGGAGGTCAAGGAAATGAATGGTGTGAGTTTTGTAATGATCCAAACGCTATTAATTATCAAGCTAGTTTAGAAAATAATGTTAGTTACAAAGGAAAAGTATCAATGTGTATTTACAAAGTTTGTAAAAATCCTGAGCTTGAATCGCAAGGGTACACAGTTTGTAATAAATATACAGATTATTTAGGACTTTCAGAAGATCTAGCTGACAATTATGAGCATGATGAGTCTAAATGTGTATATGCTTTTCAAGGATGTAATTGTAGTGAAGAGTCTGCAGTAGTAGACTTTGCAAACGGATACTGTGGAGATTGTATGGAAAATCAACCTTCACCTAATCCAGAAGTATATCTTCAAGAAGGCTTTGTAGAAGGGTATTGCGGATGCGATAATACTTTTCTTGGAGATAATTGTAACTGCAGTGGAGAATCTTTGTCTATAAACTGTGATTGTAACAGCACTACACCAATAGATATTAATTATTGTGATTGTGATAAACTACAGCCTAAAAGTTTTATATGTGGATGTAATGGAAGTGTAACAGGTACAGAGATTCCTGGCAGACCTACACCTATAGGTTTAGAAATAGACGGTATAAATAGTGATGCTGGTATTTTTAAAAATACTGATGCAGAGGACAATTTACTTTATTGTAATTGTGAAGGAGCTAAAGCTGTTAAATACTATAAAGATATTAACGGAGATGGTACTGGTTACCCAGATAAAAACACAATTCAAGTTTGTGTTAATGAGTTAGAATCTGCAAATTTTAATCCTACAGAAGGTATATCTACTTTAGCAGATCCAGTTATTAATGGGTGGACTACTGTTGTTTCTAGTTGCCCAGATAATTTTAAAGATTGTAATGGAGTGTGCCCGCAAGATTATGAGGAAGTATATTCAAGTTCTCAGGGATCAGTTTTAAATGAATGTAGTCAATGTGTACATCAAAATAATGTAGATGAAGATTGTTGCTCTGGAGTTATAGCGTCAATATGTAAAATTTGTAAAGATGATTTTGATAACAATGTTGTAGGAGCATTAAGATATGACAGATATAATTCATATTCTACTTCAAATGACAAACGTGTTGTTAGTTATAAAAAAACAACTAATGAAGAAGATACTTTTACAACTTGTAACTGTTCAAATCTTGACGGACTAAATTATTTTAGTGATAATTTAGATTCTAGGGGTATATACAAAACAGATGATTGTGGGAAATGTGCTCAAGAAGGGTTTAAAAATTACGCAGAAACAATAACTAGTACTGAGATACTTAATAAAATAGGAGCTGTTACAGCTTTTAAAAAGAATCAACTACAATTAGGTATTGATGAAACTACAGGCTCTCGTACATTACAATCTTTAGGGCCTGAGTTATATTATTGTACTTGTGAAGATGTAACTGACGATACTCCTTTACAAGAAGGAGAATGTTGTTTTGGAAAAACAAAAGCATGCGATGGAAATTGTTACCACGTTAATGATTCTAGTAGGCCTAAAACAGATTGTAATGGTGCTTGCGGTGGAAACGCAGTAAAAGACGAGTGTGGGGTATGTAACGGCTCGGGAATACTTGAAGGTTTTTGTGATTGTGAAGGAAATGTAAACAAAGGGTGTGGATGTAATAATATAGAACCTGATCAGTGTGGAAATTGCGGTGGAAATAATTCTACATGTGTGGGGTGTACGGATTCAGAAGCATCAAACTATGATTCACTAGCTTTACTTTCTTGTGAAAACTGTTGTGAATATTTAGAACAAAGCACAGTTACAGAAGATGTTTTAAAGAATACTCAAGCAGATGCTACTGGACAATTAGTAAATAATTTAAATTACTTATCTCCTTTTACAGTGTCTATTGAAGAGTATAAAAAAATATACATAAATAAAACTGTAGACAGTAGTGTAGTTAAAACATTAGAAGATGCTTTTAATGCTAATAATTTTAACTATATATTTAGTACTGCTCCAGTAGATGCTCAAAATAAATTATTAGGTCTAAAAATTAAAGGGTACGATAGACAAGCAACTAATTTTAACTTTGGAGTTACTGCAAATCCTAAAGTACAACTTATTACAAGATCTAATAAAGTTCTTGTGTGTGAGCGTCCTCAAGATAATGCATTAGTAACTTACGAATATACTGATGGAGATAACACTAGTGTTTTTACGTATTATGGGGTAGGAGAAAATCTTAAAACATTTTATAATAATGTAACAAGTCCTGGAGAAAATTTAAGAGTAGTGAACGCAACTTATTATTTTGCACTTAGTGCAGATTTAGATTTATTTAGTTATAATATAGAAGAAATATTTGCTTATGCTCCTCAAACTGGATATACTGTAAAAGATTCTAACGCTAACTCTTATTACCCTGAATTTAACTTTAACGGAATTGGAAATTTAATACCAGGTCAGGATACATCATTGCAGGCTACTACTTCTGAAATTCCTAATTCTCAAATATGGCCGCTATATAATATATATTCAGTAGTAATGCCAGACCCCTCTGTTGAGTTTACTATTAATTTTGGTGAAATAGGTTTAATGCCTCCTGCAAAAGTTTTAGGGTGTACAGATTCTAATGCATGTAACTATAATAAAGATGCTAATGAATCAAATAACTCTTGTATTTACGCTGAAGAAGGATACACTTGTAACGGCAGCGAAATTTCTGTATATGGATGTATGGATACTTCAGCTAGTAATTATGACCCTAATGCAAATACAAATGATTTAGATAACCCTTGCATTTATTCAGGATGCACTGATCCAGAAGCTTCAAACTACGATATTTTAGCTACTATAGATGATGGATCCTGTATAATGCCTATACCATGCGACGGACTTCCTAGAACTAATATTTGTTGTGCTTTAGGTTACACAAATACGTCTGTAGATATTACTGCAGAGTATGATGATAATAGTTCTTCTGGTATAACTATAAAAGCAATTAATGAATGTGAAGTATGCGATGACTCAGTTTGTTATTCTGAGCAGGAACCTACTATAGTATATGTATGTTGCGATGATTTAGCAAAAAATCATTTTGCGGGAGAGTTTGTAGAAAACGTTACTATATGTTCAGGAGCTGTTTGTGAGTACGAAAATATAGATAATCCTACAAATCCAGTAGATCCTAGCACAGCTAACGTTACTGTTCATGTGCATGAAGCTTCTAATTTTAGTGTTGAGCAAATAGAAAGTATTAAATGGGTGATTTATAATAGAAATAATAATGTAGTAGCTAAATCAAATTCTTTAAAATCTTTAACTAATAGAAGCGTTAAATCTTCAGACTTATTTTTTACAGATAATATAAATAATTTTGATGGATGCGGTTGGTTTATACCAATAGGATACAAAGAAAATAATATATGGGATAATGTAGAAATAGAAATAAAATATAGAAATGTATTAGTACATGCTTTATATGGTAAAAATGTTACACCTACTACTAATGAAGGTAAAGAGTTAGTAAACCTTAATAGAAAAGAAAATGAAAACTATAGTACTGGGAATACTTTAGGTGCTAGTATTATAAAAACTATAGACGGTGAATGCTCTATAGGGTGCGACAAAAATTTACCTGTCTTAAGAATTCCAGAAGTATGTTTTGCCTCAGTAAAAAAAGATGTTGTAGAATTTACTGAATTATTTTTAGTAATAGAAACATCTCAAAAAAATGTTGATTTTTCTAAAGGTTATATTAAAATTTATAATTTAGAAACTGGAGAAACATTAACTGAGTTAGATCAAATGGAAAACAAATCATCATACAATTTAAGATTTGTAATTTTAAAAGACACTCCTATAGGTATAGAAGCACATAATGAAGGTGGAGGATCTTTAAGTTATAAACTTATAAGTGAGTATGGAAAAGTAATAACTACTAAAACAATTAAATAATGGCTACAACGTTTGAAGCATTTACAATAAAATTAAAAACATATGGATGTACAAATCCAGATTCAATTAATTATAATGCTGCTGCTGAAATAGATAATAATTTATGTATTGATAGTAGTTTTACAAAATGTATAGAAAATGCAATTTTACAAGTTTCTTTAAAAGATTGTGATATTGAATCTAATAAAAAATATTTAGAAATATATACTTACTATCAATCGTTAGAAGCGGCTTTAAAAGAACATAATAATTATAAAATAAATATGTACAAAGATAAATTAGCAGAGCTGTGCAATGCTGAGTATTGTGAAACGTGTTAAAATAAAATAAAATGGATAGAAATAGAGATGTAGCTCAAGGGCTATCAAGAATAGAAAATAAAGTAAGTTCTTTTAAAACTGTTAGAGTTACTCCTAC
>Ga0206126_10003004_pt1 | contig 17514 bp, 9 predicted proteins | sample Helgoland_Spring_5_FD_148621 | JGI IMG/M metagenome (GOLD analysis project Ga0206126, IMG submission 148621) | Pelagic subsurface seawater microbial communities from Kabeltonne, Helgoland, North Sea - Helgoland_Spring_Bloom_20160412_1 | ecosystem: Environmental > Aquatic > Marine > Epipelagic ...
TCTGTCGTTTTGGGTTCGGGGGGACCACATTGCGGGCCCTTTAGAACGGTTGAGCATTCGGAACTGAATGGCGCTGGCATCAGAGATCGCACCGCTTTTACCGCCCAAGGCATCAATCTCCCTGAGTATTTGCCCTTTGGCAACTCCGCCCATTGCGGGATTGCAACTCATGGCGCCAACGGTGGCGAGGTTCATCGTGATAAGCAAGACTTTGCTTCCCATGGTGGCTGCAGCATGGGCTGCTTCATTGCCGGCGTGTCCTGCACCGACTACAATGACGTCGTATCGTTCAAGCATTGAAATTGTTCCACGTGGAACATTTGAGAAGCCTAGAAGCGCCTCTGGGTAAGCCAGAAGTCTTCTTTTGACCGCATGGTTGATTTGTCGGATGGGGTGTGATCATCAAAACCAATCAGATGTAAAATCCCATGTGCGATGACACGGTGTAGTTCGTCCAGTGGGTTGATAGACAGGGTGTTGGCGTTGTCTCTGGTCCTGTCAACAGAGATGAGGATGTCTCCTGCGATTCCTTGCGCAGAGCGGTCAGGAAAGGTGAGGATGTCTGTGAGGTAATCGTGATCCAAGAATTGGCGGTTGGCCACGAGCATGTGCCCGTCGTCGCAAAACAAGAAGCGCAAAGAGCCTATTTGGGCGCCCTCCTGCGCTGCGCACGCATGAATCCACGCGCGGATAGCGCTGCGGTGGCGCAAGCGGAACGTGGGGTGCTGAAATTGAAATGAGATGGCCTCTGGTGCCATCAGTTGGCGCTCTCCATCTGAGGTATAGCGTTGTCAAACCTCATGATGGCCACACGGCCAAGATCCTCGAACTCGCAGGAGTCAGCGAGTTGTCGCATCAGGAAGACGCCTCGACCATTTGGCTTTTCGATGTTCTCGGGAGCCGTTGGATCGGGGATGTTGTCGTAATCAAATCCAGGTCCCTCATCGGAAATCTTGAACTGAAGGACGGTGCCATCAACTGACACTTCTACATCCACCATCTTGTTGATGTCCAGTTTGTTGCCGTGAACAATGGCGTTGTTGACAGCCTCGGTCATGGCAATCAAGATCTCTCCATAGTGGGTCTCATCGACTCTCAGCTCTTCGCTGAGTGTGTTGATGAGGCCTTCAACTTCGGTAATGCCTTCCATGCGGGAGGCTATTTGCAGGTGTCGCTGTACGGACATGATGTGTCTTCACTCCCTTTCCGGGGAGTCCAAAGTATTGAAATAATCGTTGACCTTTTGCTTGTAGTACGGGGTAAGGTCAGCAGGAACGGTGCGCAAAAGTTCTATTTCTTGGGCTTTACGGCGCTCGTAATCTTCCAAGCTGGGGGGCGTATCCCTTGGGTTTTCGCGTGCTGTCTTGGATTCTCGCTCTTCTTTCTCTCCGCGAATACGTTCTGCAGTCACTGCCTGTAAAAGTCTTGTCAGAATATCTTGCTGTCGGTCCAAGGTGAGTTGGTCGAGTTCGCCATTCACGATGTCCTTCTCGATTTCCTCCATCTCTTTGGCGATCTGTTCTACACCATTTCCTTGCCCAGAACCGTCTTCATTGAGCTGTTTGCCAAGCTCTTGGGTCATTTTTCTGATCGCCGCTTGCTGGGCTGCCATTTGTGCGAGTCCCTTGCTCAATTTTCGTTGGCCTTCTTTTCCTTCTCCTTGGTTCGAGCCCTTCATTTTTTTCTTCATCTCTTCCAATTGCTTGGTGAGAGACTGTTGCATGCCCTTGAGTTGTTTAGCGCTTGGAGAAGGCTTGGAGCCACTTCCACCGGGCTTCTCGCAGTTGCCAGTTCCGGGCTTGTTACAGCTGGATTGATTCTGCATTTGCTGCAACACCTCGTCCAGGAGCAAAGCGAGGTTGTTGAAGGATGTCATCACATACTGCTGGTTGGTGGTGATGATGTTTGTTTCGCGGTCTGTAAAGCCATCTAAAGCTTGACCCATGTGAAGGTTGACGAGGTTGATTTCTCTGTTTACGATGGATTGCAGTTGCGTGACGCGCTTGCTGAGGGCAAACAAGCTGTCTTTGACCATCTCTGCATCGTCTTTGAGTTTCCGTTGAACCTGGCCGTGTTTAACGTAGCGAGGGTCGTCCTTTTGTGTGCTTCCGACAAAGCCCATGAGGTCTTCTTCGTCAAAAGACAGCGTGATGATGTTTTCGAGCAGTGCCCTCAGCGCTTCCATGTCTTCTTCCATGGACTCCTGTTCTCCCTGTTCCATGGAGCTCTGCATCTGCTGGGCCATCTGGTTCATTTTGCCCGCGGCGCTTTTCTGCTTTTCGGATGCCTTTTTTTCTTTTCCGTTGTCAAGTTGTTCGCTCGCGTCGTTCATCTCCTGCTCGATCTCCTCTTGCAGGTCTTCCATGGTCGGAACCTTGTTGGGGTTCTCCAGCTCTTTGTTGAGCTTCTCGGCATCATCTAAGGCCTCCTTGACCTTGTCAAACTCCTTGTTCAATGAATCCTGTTTCGCAGCAAGCTCCTCTTCAGGGGTCTCGCCTTGCTCCGTCTCTTCTGCGAGGGCTTCCTGCTCCTCCGCCAGCTTTTCGAGGTCTGAGATGGCCTCCTCCATTTTTTGCTCCCATTGCAGTTGCTTGAACTGCTCCAGCGCGCGGTCGAGTTCTTGTTCTAGCGACTCCTGGTCGAGGTCCATTTGATCGAGCTGCTCCTCGATTTGCTCCTTGTCGCCTTCTTCGAGCTGTTCCATCAGCTCTCGGAGTTCGTCGAACATCTGTTGGAGCTCATCGGTCATGACCTCGTCCATCAGCTTTTGCAGCTCGTCCTGTTTCTTTTGAATCTCTTCATTCGGCGGGCTGAATTCCGCTTGCTGGTCGTTCTTTTCGCGGTTTTTCTCCTGCATCTCCTCGACCTGCTCCTTGAGCGCCTCCTGCTGTTTGAGCAGTTCTTCGAGGGCGGCTTTTTCTTCCCAACCCAGCTCGTCTTCTTCCATCAACTCGCGCCGCAACTCGCGCATTTGCTCGCGCAGTCGCTTGGCTTCCTCCAGGTTCTCTTCCAGAGCGGCCGTCAGTTCGGCATCGGCGCTGTCCAACCGTTGTGCCAGCTCTTCCTCAGTAGGGGCGGCATAGCGGAAAGTCCGGGAACGGGTGACCTTGGCCCCATTGATTCCATCATTGTCTCGGATTTCAAACCAGTATTCGACTTCGTCGCCAAGGCCGACACCGATGTCGGCCAAGTCCCAGAAATGCAAGAAGCTGTCCTCACGTCCGCGGGGTGCTTCGAGGGTGGCCATGTCCTGTTGACCGCCCTTTGGCCGCCAAACAAACCGAAGGCTGCTGAAGCCGTAATCGTCTTGGACAATTCCATTGAAAGTCAGCCTGGTAAGCGCAGTACTGTCCGAGATCTCTGCCACCCGAATGGTGGGGGGGCGGTCTGTGATGCTGCGCAAACGGTAGCGCACGGAGTCCAACGTTCCCACTGATTCGGACTGTGGGTACAGCACATAAGTGAGGTCGTTTTCAGCGGTTTTGGAAAAACTAAAACGGTTGCTCACATCGGGGTTCAGACGCTCCATGGATTCTCCCCACCGCAGGCCCAACGCCGTGGTGTTTCGCGTACCCAATTGAAAGGACAACTCTGTGCCTTCGGGCACGTCGATGTCGCCTTCGTTGCGCTGTTGGTATGGGGGAAGCCCCGTGTGCAGGGGTGGTTTAATTTCGATTCTGAGGTCTTGCAGTTCAGGCCTAGGCAGGACCGTCAATCGGAGGTCAAGCGCGGGTGTAGCTGGCGCGGAAACCTCCAGGTTCATGGATTCACGGACGTTGCGAAACACATAGCTCCACTCTCCAGAAGCGGTTCGGTTCATTCGAAAACGACCCTCGCCCGCCTGTACTTCTACTTTGGTGGGCACGACAGTTCCCTCCGTTCGGATGGTCAGCGTAAAGTCAGATTGGGCAATGGCCTCAAGTTCTTGGTCACACATCAACCGGAAGTCAGGAGGAATGACCAGCTCGGTGCGGTGTCGGATCAACCGCTCTGTAGGCGCATCGACGGCCTCCGGCACCAGGATGTACAGGGCTGCAAACACCAACATGGGGGGCAGGACGTACTTGACATAGCGGCGGTTCTCTCCAAAGTCTACAGCAGCGGTAAACCGGTATGGACGCAATTGTTCGCTCCGCTGGTGGATGGAGGCCAACAGAAGCTCCTGCCCTTGGTTGGAAGGCGTGGCATCGGCCCGCTCTTGAAGTTGCAGCGTGTTGAGCAGACGGTCCTCAATTTCAGGGAAGTGTTGTCCAACGATGCGCGCAGCTTGGGCATGGTCTAATCCTCCTCTGAGCCGGAACAACCGCAATGCCGGCCAGGCCAAGTAGCGGATGGTGACCACTGCAATAGTGGCGACAAAAGCGTAGAACAGAACGGTGCGCGCATCCGTCCCAAATTGACCAAACGCCTCGAGGGCGAGTACCGTCAACCAGGCCACAGGGAAGGCCGCCAACAACAGCAGCAGCCCACGCAGCATTTCATTCCTGTGGTACTTGCGGATGAAGGCGTCCAGGTTCTGGCGCAAATCCTGATGTGGAGCGTTTGTCATGTAGAAATTCCTCAACGGGAAATCAGCACTTGAAGTTACAGCAGGAATACCCTAGGAAATTCATGAACTGTTAAACTCTCCAAGCGCTCCGCTTCCTACTTTCGCCCTCCAATTCCAACGGACTGAATATGCGTTCCGTATCATCACCTCCCTTTTTCCGCGCGGCGCTGCTCGCACTGTGTTTGGCCGCTTCAGGCCTTTGTTTTTCTCAAGGAGTCTTCCTCAATGAGGTGGACAGCGACTCCAACACAGTCCCGGACAGCACTGAGTTTGTAGAGCTTTTCGGTGACCCCAACACCTCCTTGGATGGCCACACTGTGGTGTTTTACAAAGGGGGCGGAAGCCCTGTAACCAGCAGTGTCTATGCCGCGTTTGATTTGGACGGCATGTCCACGGACTCTGCGGGCTTTTTTCTGCTGGCCAACCCTGCGGTAGCAGGAGCTGACGTTGTGTTTGAGCCTGGATTGCTTCGGGATGGCGGCGACGCTGTGGCCCTGTTTGAGGGAGACAGTGCCGACTTCCCGTTTGCCACCCCTTTGACCACCGTCGGTTTGCTCGATGCCATCGTTTACGGCACGGCCGACCAGACCAACCCCTTCCTGATTGATTCGCTGACTCCCGGCCAACCGCAACTGGACGAGTGGTTGTACGGTTCTCAAAACGGTGGAGCATTGGCCTGGTCGCGCTTGCCAGACGGTGGTCCGGCTTTTGCCTCAGACCAGATGGTCCTCCAGCAGCCCACACCGGGTTACACCAACCTATTGGATTGTGACGGAGGGCTGATCAGCGCCCAAGGCGGCGAGAATGGAACGGCTCAAATCTGCGTGGACCTTCCCGGAGGATTTCTTCCCTTCACGGCGGAGAGCAATGCCTTTGAAAGTCAATATGGTTTGGTCATCACCGACCTCCAAGGTGAAGTGCTCGATGTTGTCCCGGGTGGAGAAGGCAACTTGGGATACAACTTTTCGGGCAGCCCCGCTGGGCCCTGTCTCGTGTGGGGCATGAGCTACGACGGCGACTTAGACCCGTCCAGCATCGCAGTAGGTTCTCCTTATGACAGCATCGCGGCTACGGGGTGTGTGGCCTTTAGTGCCCAACCAGTCCAAGTTGACCGCATTTTTTGTCTTCCTCCAAGTTGTGATGGAGGCGCTATATCCACTGCGGCCGGAAACGATCAAGCCACGGGATGCCTCGGTTTTGCCAACACCCTCGTGTCTTTTGGTTTTACCTCCGAGAGCCCTGAAGCGCCGTATTTGTTTGTCATAACGACGGCCGATGGCGACATCGTGGACAGCACCTCTACCCCTGAATACGATTTTGAACCTCTCGGTATAGGTGAGTACGAAGTCTACGGGTTCAGCCATCTCGGTGCAATCGACACGGTTTCGTTTCAAGCCGGATTGCCAGTCACTGCTCTGGTCGCGGACTCTTGCAGTGCGCTTTCATTCAACCACCTCGATGTTTCAATCCAGCCTTGTGATCCCACGGGCCTCTGCACAGACCTGTTCTTTTCAGAATATGTAGATGGCAGCACTTTTAGCAAGGGCTTAGAGCTCTATAATCCCAGCGCGACCGAGACGGCAGACCTCTCGGAATACACGGTCAAGACCTTCAACAACGGAAGCGCTGTGGCCAACCACGAAGTCAGTTTGACCGGCACTTTGGCCCCCGGCGAGGTGTACACGATTGTCAACCCATCGGCCGTGCCGGAGCTCGTCGCCGTGGCGGACCTGCTCAACGACGTCACCCTCTTTAACGGCAACGACGCCACCACCCTTGAGCGCAATGGAACCGTGGTCGACGTGCTTGGAGAAGTGGGGGTCAACCCTGGATCGGGCTGGCCTGTCAATGACATCACGATGCTCCACAACACCTTGGTGCGCATTCCGCAAGTCACCACCGGCAGTCCGAATTGGGACGTGGTGGATGACCAATGGATGGATTACCCGGAAAACACGTTTGATTTTTTCGGTGAGCACAACGCGCTCCCTTGCGGATTGGACACCACCGCCGTGCCCCTGATCGGTTTTGCGGTCACAGAGGTGTTGGCTTTCGAAGGCGATGTCATCGGCATCGAGATCCCCATTTCATTGCCCCTCAATGAGGTGCAAGTTCAGGTTGCCGTATTGTCGGGCAGCACGGCCACCCCGGTGGCTGATTTTGGAACCCTCTTTCCGTTGGAGTTGACCTTCCCCCAGGGCTTGCTCTCACCTCAAATGTTCACCATCGGCATCGTCGATGACTTCGAGCCAGAGGGCATAGAAACGTTCACGTTGTCCATCACCATTCTCTCGGGAGAAGCCGAATTGACACAAGAAAACCTCACGGTGACCATCGCGCCCAACGACTTGGGCTTCCCCCATTATCCCATTGCTGATGTCCGGGGAATCGACGGCAATGGCGTGCTGGACAGCCTGCTTGTGCCGTGCGAGCTGCGCGGGGTCGTACATGGCTTCAACACTTACCCGAGCGGATTGCGGTTTACCATCATTGATCCCACAGCAGGAATCGAGGTATACAGCCCTGTCGACAATTTCAACTACCTGGTTCAGGAGGGCGACAGTGTGCGCATCCGAGGTTCGGTGCAGCAGTTCCAGGGATTGGCGCAAATTCTGGTCGACACCTTGATCTTGGCCACCCAAGGCGAGCCGCTTCAGGAGCCTGAGCTGGTCAATGCACTGACTGAAGAAACGGAAAGCGATTTGGTGCGGTTGAAGTGCGTGGAGTTGGTAGATCCGGCGGCATGGACCAATCAGGCCCCCCAATTCGAGGTGTATGTCTCCACAGGTGCGGCCTTGTATTTGATGGTGGTAGACGCCGATACAGACTTGTTTGGGACGGACGCTCCAGAGGGCGTGTTCGGCGTCACGGGCATTGGAGGACAGCGGGATTTGGAAGCGCCGTTTTTGAATGGCTACACCATCCTTCCGCGCAGTGCAGACGACCTTTCTGAGCCTGTGCAGGCGGACTTCTTTGTAGAAGACACGTGGTACACAGAAGATGGTCCCGTGCCTTTTGAGAACCTCTCTTCAGGTGCCGGTGGGTACTTCTGGTCCTTCGGTGATGGTACAGCTCCGGACACCACGACTTCTCCGCTTCACGAATACCCGGAGGACAACACATACACCGTGGTCTTGACAGCACAGAGCGAGGACGGCGTGTGTTCGGACCAGGCGACCCAAGAGGTGACTGTGGTGTTCCCCGACACGAGCACCATTGGCGTGATTGAGCCTGACCTCGATGTTCCATTTCTCTTTGGGCCCAATCCTATTGGATCCACTGAAACGTTCGGTTTGACATCCGAGGTGGGCCTTTCCAACTGGGTGTTGCTCGACGGAATAGGCCGCCGGACCATGCAAGGAGGTGCTGTAGCGCCGATGGACCGTCTGCTGATTGCGGCTGATGCGCTGCAAACTGGCTGGTACACCCTGCAGTTGAGTGGGGCAGATGGAAGGCGCTGGAGCCTGTCCCTCGTCCGCCGGTGATCACCCGTCGATGAAGCCTTTACACGCCCAAATTGTCCTTCACGTCACGGTGATGGTGTTCGGTTTTACGGGCGTTCTGGGCAAGCTGATTTCGCTTTCGGCCGCACCGTTGGTGTTTTGGCGCACGCTCATTGGCGCGGCTGGATTGTACGTGTGGATGTGGTTTCGGCGCACCCAGCAGACGTCTATGCCGCCCAAAGTGAGGGCGGGCATCATGGGAACCGGTGTTTTGGTGGCGGTGCATTGGGTCACCTTTTTTGCGGCCATCAAAGCTTCAACTGTTTCATTGGCTCTCGCGGTGATGGCTACCGTCCCTGTATTCGTTGCCTTGATTGAACCCGTGCTGCGGCGCCGACGGGTGGACCCTCGGGAGCTTGCGTTGGGGTTTGTTGCGGTACTGGGCTTGTGGTGGATGTATCGGGTGGACGTGAGTTATGGGCAAGGCATGCTGTTGGCCCTTGTGAGTGCTTTTTGTGCAGCCTTGTTTGGCACCCTCAACAGCATCTGGGGAGAGCATGCCCCTTCGCTGACGGTGTCCCGGTTGGAATTGGCTTCAGCGTGCTTGGTCCTCGCTGTGTGGATGGCGTTGACAGGAGGTTGGCAGGGTGCCATGCCTTCGGATACGGATTGGCTATGGCTGCTTTTATTGGGGCTTGTGGCGACCTCTGTGGCTTTTGCACTGACCGTTGAGGTCATGAAGGTGATGAGCCCTTTTTCGGTGGCCATGGCCATCAATTTGGAGCCGGTCTACGCCATCATTTTGGCCCTTGTCATATTTGGAGAGGAGGAGGTGATGCCCCCCGGTTTTTATGGGGGCGCCTCGGTGCTACTGGCGACGGTGTTTGTCGATGCCATGCTCAAGCGCAGCAGGCGCTCGCGTTGAACGCCCGCTTTAATGCATCAACTCCAGGGTGATCGCATCGCCCATGGGCCACCGGGGCTCAGGGATGCGCAGCCGTCCGTTGTGCCATTCGCAGTCGCCGCGCCCAATGAGCGTCTGGAGTCCGTCTTGTGCCAAAAGGTCAAGTCCGGTATCCTTTAGCAATTCGGCGGGGTGGACCCCCTCTGTGCGCCGCAAGCCAGTGATGAGCGCCTCATTGAAGCGGTCTGTATTGCTGAGGACTTCAGAGGCCTGCTGTTTTTTAATCCCTTCGCTTCCTTGTTCGGAAGCGCGCAAAAACGCAGCATTAGACCGGGCATTCCACCACCGCTTGGAATCACTGAAGCTGTGCGCTCCTGGCCCAACACCGAGGTAAGGGGTACCGTCCCAGTAGGCTGAGTTGTGTCGACTCCGGCCACCGGGACGGGCGAAATTTGACACCTCGTAATGCTCAAAACCCGCCTTGGCAGTGGACTTGCAAAGGGTGTTGTACTCCCGGACGACTTGCTCATCTGGCGGGGCGGTCAATTGGCCTTTGTCGAGTTGGTTGCCATACAGCGTGCGGGGTTCGGCAGTGAGAATGTAGCAGCTCAAGTGGTCTGCAGGCAAGGCCAATGCCCGTTGGAGGTCATCTTCCCACCGGGTTTCCGGTCCCACGGGAAGGCCATACATAAGGTCCAGGGAAATGTGGTCAAACCCCAATTCAGCGGCGCGGCGTACAGCCGATTCAGCGGTTTCTGCGCTGTGAATCCGGCGCATCCACGCGAGGACATCGGGGTCAAAACTTTGAATGCCCACGCTCAGTCGTCCCACTCCGATGTCTTTGAGTGCCTTTAAACCTGCTGTGTTTAAGTCTTCGGGGTTGGCCTCAACGGTCCATTCTTCCAATGCCCAGTCGGCGTTTTGAAAAGCGGCTTCGGCGATGCGACCAATGGCTTCTGCCCCTAAAATGCTCGGGGTGCCTCCTCCGAAATACAGCGTCCTGAAGGTGTGTCCAGACCATCCTGGCATGCTGGCCTTGATCTCCGAGATAATGGCATCGACCATGCGGCTTCGATCGTTCAGACGCGTGGTAAAGTGGAAGTCACAATACGAGCAGGCCTGCGCGCAAAATGGAACGTGCACATACAATCCTGCCATAGGTGCAATTTCGGTGCTGAACAGGGGTAAATTGCCGGTATGGCCCAATATCGCAACGCCCAGGGGCAAGAAATGCCTGGAAGTCCCGGTGAACACCGCGTCCACAAAGATGACCGGGGACTTTGGTGGGTGCGCATCGGTCACCGCAACCACCGGGTTTCGGTCCAACCCTTGGAAGGGGGTGGCTGGGACATCCGGTTGGATGGTGTGGGAGACCAATGGTCGGTCCACGGGTTGCGTGAGATGCTCATGGAGCGCATGGGGATAGAAGAGGGCGTGGATTCCGCCTCGAAAGACCTGCGCGCGCCCATGCCGGGCAAGGTGTTGGAAGTCTTGGTCAAAGCAGGTCAAACGGTCGAAGAAGGGGAGGCTATGATCGTCCTTGAAGCCATGAAAATGGAAAATGTGTTGCGCGCTGGGGCAGCAGGAGTGGTGTCTACCATTGGAGTAGAAGCCGGCCATGCCGTTGAGAAAGAGGCGGTTTTGATCAGCATGGCAGACTGATAGATTCAGGCAACTTCCCTTAGTCACCTTTCGTTGTGGATAATACATGGCGGGGCTTCAGGCTGGCCCGTTGGCGCCACTACCTTCGATAATCCACACCCATGCGCGTATTCAGAATCGGGATTCCCCTGCTCCTCATGTCGTTGCTGACGTTCTCTGCACAGCTTTGTGCCCAGTCGTGCAGCAACCCTTTGACGGTTTGTCCAGAAGAGCCACAGTCGGTTTTCATCACCGAACCGGCTTTTTTGAATTTCGAATGCATCGATGCGACGCACGTCGCCGTGCTGAAGTTTCGGTCCAACCACAACTTTGCGAACCCCGGCAATGCCCGCATCCGGATCACGCAGGTCTCATGCGATGGGGCCAGTGCTCCTGACACCCTATCGGCGGTGGTGGTTTCGGCTGCTGGAGACCCTTGTGATCCCGCCGGCCTCACAGCGATGGGTCCCTGTATCTCTGGGGTAGACGACCTGGTATGGGAGTCTTCTACACTGACCCACAACACCGAGTATTTCCTGTTGATTGGAACCGAACACGACCCTTCAGACACCGTCTGCACCATGTTTGTCGAGCTCGAAGGGGACGGCGTGACCATGGACGCCTGCTGCAACCACACCTTGATTCCAGGGGAGTCTGCAGAGTTGGAGGTTGTTGGTGGCGACCCGGTCTACGGCTACACCTGGACCCCCGCGTTTTATTTGTCAGATCCAGAAACGGCTGTGACCACAGTCACACCGGCTGAGACGATCAGTTACCAGGTAGACGGTGTGATTGGTGACTGCCAAGTCAGCAGTTCAGTGACGGTGACGGTAGGTTCCCCCATTGGAGTGCCCAACAGCTTCACGCCCAACGGGGATGGCATCAATGATTTCTGGGGAATCGATGGAATTGGCGCCTTTCCAGGAACCAAAGTCGAGGTGTTCAACCGCTGGGGGCAGTTGGTGCACCGCTCGTTGGGATATACCCAACCTTGGGACGGCAATGGCCGCTCTGGCAAACCCTTGACCCCAGGTACCTACTACTACGTCATCGAGCTCAATGACGAGTCCCTTCCCATTCCACCTGAAACGGGCCACGTAGCCATCATTCGATGAAGCAGAGAAGCCTATCTATTTCCATTGGGGCATTGTTGTTGACCGTCGGGTCAGCACTGCAGGTTCAAGCGCAGCAGTTGCCTTTGCGCAGCAATTGGCAGTTCAATTATTTCCAAGAAAACCCAGCTTTTGCAGGCTTTACCGATTGCCTTGAGTTGAAAGCGGGTTTCCGCCAACAGTGGGCGGGTTTCGATGGCGCTCCCCAGACGGCCTTTGCCAATGTGCAGGGCGAACTCGGGCGAACCGCCGGAGGTGGCGTCCATGGTTTTGGCGGTCGGGTCACCGACGACTCCGCAGGGCCATACGGGTTTACCCAATTGGACTTGGCCTATGCCTATCACATGAAAATGGCCCAAGGGTGGCGGTTGGCAGCAGGCGCGGCGGTTGGGTTTATGCAGTATCGGTTGTCCCTGGGCGATATCGTCCTCCCGGACTTCCAGGCGGGCAATGATCCCGCCATAACATCCAACGCCAATCAGTTGCTGGCGCCCACCATGGACTTTGGCGTTTGGGCGTACAACAAGTACACGTTTTGGGGCCTGTCCATTCAGAACCTCATCGAACCTTCAGTGGACCAATGGGGCCTGGACACCCGGTTTCAACGCCATGTGAGCCTGACCGGTGGCTCCATGATCCGATTGGACGGACCATGGAGCTTCCACCCAGCGGGCTCCATTCGCTTTGCGGCGGGGGCGCCGGTTGCGGTCGATGTGCAGGCGATGTTCGATTATGACGAATCCGTCCGTTTCGGCTTGGGCTACCGCAATGAAACAGCACTGGCGGCTTTGATGACGCTCAACGTTATGGAAAACCTGACCATTGGCTATGCCTACGACTGGAACGTTGGACCCTTGAGTCAAGCATCCGCCAACACGCACGAAATCACCATTGGGGTGCTGGCTTGCCCCATCAAATCTGGACACGTCCCATGTGCTGCATTCCAGTGATCTCGCCGCAACCCAAATTGGATTTGGCCGTATAGAACCTATCGCGCAAATGACACACCGCCCCCGAGCATACAGACCCCGTTTGACCTTTACCAAAGGGTGGGCTGTGGTCGGTGCCAAGTGGTGGATGATGTGTTGTCTTGCCGCACCTGCGCTGTCCCAAGCTCAGTCGGACTGTCCCGATGCAGTGGACGTCCTGCAGCCTATCACATGCAGTGGTGCCGATGATGGCGTGCTTTCGGTCGCCATTCCAGACGGCGTTGAATCCGGTGAAATCTACTGGCTTCAAAGCAATGACACGCTTTTTGGGGCCACACAGTCCAACCTCGGGCCCGGCAGTTACCTCGTGTTCATTCCAGGATGTCCGCCGCTGGGTGCGACCCTCAACGAGCCGTTCAACTTTTTCATCAGCGCGTCCATCACGCGGCTTCCCACCTGCGACGACCCATGCTCAGGAGAGATCGTGGTCACGCCCAACTTTGGGCAGGGCAACATCACCTATTCCTGGTCCCATGATGCGGCCGAAACAGGTCCGATTGGCGGGTCCATTTGTGAGCAGGTCATCCTTGTTTCGGCGGTAGACGAGAATGGGTGTTCAGATCAAGACATCATTTCGGTTGAGATCCCTGAGATTGAACTTTTCACTTTTACCACAGACCCCAGTTGTTTTGGCTTCTCCGATGGCACTGTAGCTGCAGTGGCCACAGGTGGTTTAGGAGGGGAGTTTGATTTTGAATGGGACAATGCCCAAGGAGAGGAAGTTGGCGATGAGGCCGACGTGATTGGATTGCCGGCGGGCGGATACCTGGTGACGGCCACCGATTCAGGGGGCTGTTCGCAATCAGAGGTTGTTTTCCTTCAAGCACCTCCCCCTGTTGATGTCGACATATCAGCCACCGGAGTCAGTTGTTTTGGCGATGCTGACGGAACGGCGACGGCTTATTTCGACAACGCCGTTTCTTATGATTGGACAGGCCCAGGCGGGTTTGCGGCAACAGGCCCAGATGCTGATTCGCTCACGCTTTTGCTGCCAGGGACCTATGGTGTCTTGGTCACCGCTTCGGATGGCTGCGTGGGCGCAGGGAGCATTGAGGTCACTTCACCTGATCCCTTGGTGGCCGATGCTTTCTTGTCCTCCCCGAGCTGTCCTGGCTTGTCCGATGGCATTGTGGGCGCCATCGTGGAAGGTGGAACCCCTGATTACAGTGTAGAGTGGACCTTGTCCGATGGCTCCGTTACCGAAGGCACATTCCTCAACAATGTCGCAGCGGGCACATACAGCTATGTCCTGGAGGACGCCAACGGTTGCGCCGCATCGGGTTCCGCTACTTTGGAAGACCCCGAGCCGCTGGCCGTATCCATTTCTGCCGAAATGCCGCTGTGTGCCCAAGGTCCGCTGAGTGAATCAGGCAGTGTTGAAGCCACAGTCACCGGAGGACTTTCACCCTACAACGCGGTCTGGTTAGACGCGGCGTCGGCCCAAGTTGTGGCCGTGGGACTTACGGCAACGGGCCTTGTTTCGGGTGCGTATGGGCTTGGCGTCATGGATGTGTTGGGGTGCATCTTGGATACCATCGTCGTGTTGGAATCTCCGGACTCCTTGTTTTTGGAAGCTGCTGTAACACCCCCGTTGTGTGCAGGAGAAAACAATGGAAGCGCTTCTGCTTCTGCCTCTGGGGGGACGCCGGGCTATTCCTTTGTTTGGACAGGAAGCGGCTCACCAAGTCTGGGCCCAGACATTGATGGCATTGGAGCAGGCGACTACAATGTCGAGGTCACCGATGGCAATGGCTGTCAAGCCACCGAGGACGCAGTGGTCCAAGAGCCTGCGCCATTGGAATTGACCTTATCCGCAGACCCTGTGGGGTGCAACGGCACAGATGGAACAGCAACGGGCTCTGTTTTAGGAGGAACCTTCCCTTACGACTGGAGCTGGACCGATGAGAACGAAGCTGTGGTTTCGGCCGCAGACTCGGCCACAGGCTTGGCACCGGGAAGCTACACGGCAGCTGTTTCCGACAATTTCGGTTGTTTGGCAACCGCCAATGTTACAGTGGGAATCCTCCCTCCTTTAGAAATCGACCTTTCATTGGGTGCTGTAGACTGTGAGGCCGGTGAAGCGGTGGTCAATGCGACAGCCGCGGGTGGAGCAGCTCCTGTAGAATTGGCATTGACATCAAACGGCACCCCCATTGAATTTGTGCAAGGCGGCCTGCTTGGCCCGGGCACTTATGTGCTGGTAGCCACAGATGATCGCGGGTGCACATCGGACACCACTTGGGTGCTAAATCCGCCCATTGTTGCGGCCGCGAGTGTCGTGCCCTTTGGTTGCGAAGGAGGGGGGCTGATCCAAGTGGAATATGTCGGTGGCGACCCCACGGGTCAGTTCACGATAGATGCAGGAGCATTGGGGCCACCAACGGCATTGATTGAAAATGGCGCGACATGGGAATCTGTGCCTGAAGGCCAGTACTCCATCGACATAGAAGACGGCACCTGCAGCGTCATCGTGGAGGTCGAGATGACGGGCGTGAGCTTGTTTGAATGGAATGTTGACGTCCTTCCTTTTGGCTGCGATGAAGCGGCAGGAGGGGTCACCGTGAGCATTGACGGGGGCACTCCTCCTTTGGAGGCTACAGGCTCATCCTCTGACGGGCTCACCACTTGGTCTTCGTTGGATACATTGGGGCTGACGCCAGGAACTTATGTTTTGAGCATCACAGACGGTGCGGGTTGCATGCGGGACACGGTATTGGAAGTGGACCTGGTACCCGCCCTCGAGCTGACGGCATCGGCCAACGGCGTCCAATGTTCAGGTGGACAAGACGGGAGTATTGTGGCTGAAGCAAGCGGTGGAACCGCTCCTTTGACCTTGGGAGCCGCCGGAGAATCGGGACCCCTTGAGGCCCCGCTCGAAAACCTGGCACCAGGAACCTACACTGTGGGGGTCATCGATGCCCGCGGTTGTTCGGCAGACACCTTGGTGGAGGTCCTGTCTCCCGCTCCTTTGGAGGTGACCACTGAAGTGCAGCCCGAGTCGTGCACAGGCGTCTCTGATGGCACAGTACAAGCCATTGTTTCTGGCGGTACAGCGCCCCTTTTAGTTCAATGGACAGGGGGGCCGGACACCGACACATGGACCGGTTTGACCGCTGGGGAATACACCTGGACTGCGGTGGATTTTTACGGATGCGACACCACGGGAACGCTGGAGGTAGTGACGGAGGGAGGCCTCACAGCAGTAGCTGAGGTGCTGCCTGTTTTTTGCGATGAAGGTGCGGTTTCGGGCGCGGTATCCATTGCCATTACAGGCAATGTGGAAGCCCTGGTGGTCGCGCTGGGAGGTCTCCCAGCCGATGAGGTTGCAGACAGCACGACATCCGGTGTTTGGACCTGGTACAACCTGGCTGCAGGCACCTATGGTTGGAGCGCTTCTTTGGGCGAAGGTTGCTCTTCCCAAGGGCAGGTTGAGGTGGTGCTTCCACTTCCATTGGTGTTTCAAGCCAGTGTCAATCAGCCCCTCTGCGAAGGGGGAACGGGCAGCATTGAGGTGAACCCCAATGGTGGAGAATCCCCATGGGATGTGGTGTGGCAAGGCACCACCTTGAATGGGGATTCTGTCCAAGGAACAGGTGTGGGGCCCGCAGACCTTGAAGAGGGGCAGTACACTTGGAGCCTTGTGGATGCCGCCGGTTGCAGTGTGGATACCACCGTACAGTTGGCCTCCTTGTCCAGTGGATTGTCGTTGGATCAAGACTTGGTCCAACCTGCATGCGGCGGTGCTTTGGTCGGAGAAGCCACCTTGACCTTGTTCGGCGGTTTACCTCCTTACGCTCTGGTGGTTCAGGGCGCGGCGGACAGCACATTTTTGCCATTCTTGATCCCAGGGTCCTATCCATTGACCCTCACCGACTCCGTCGGGTGCACCTTCCTCGACACGGTATACATAGAACCTGCCAGCGACTTTGAATTGTTTGCAGAAGTGGACCCTGCCAGTTGCGCCAACAGTGAGGATGGACAGGTGGTCTTGACCACGGAAAACGGAAGTGGCGCAGTGGACTTCACCTTTTCCGGACCCTTCGGTGCAGTGGCTGTGGGCGACACGGTGAGCGGAGTGGGCGCGGGCGTTTATGAAGTCACAGCATTGGACAGCGCAGGTTGCCCTGCAGTCTTGTTGGTCGATGTTCCGGCGCCTCCGCCCGTCGTGGTGGTGTTGGACAGTTTGGCCCGTCCGAGTTGCGCAGGGGACGAGGATGGCCATTTGTCGGTTTCCGTCAATGGCGGTGCAGGCATGCCTTACTTGGTGAACTGGACATTAGACGGGATACCGTGGGCCGAAGGGCCTGTTCAGGCCTCCATTGGCGAAGGTCTTTATGCGGTAGAAGCGGTGGACGCCCAAGGCTGCGCAGGAGGCATTGAGGCCATCCCCATTTTGGCGCAAGGCGACGTGTCCCTCACCGTTCCGTTGGATACCGCTTTGTGTGCGGGCACCCCGCTTGAACTGGAGGCCTTGTCGACAGGGGCCACCGAAGCGTATTGGTCGGTTCAAGATGGGCCCAATGGCGTGGGGCTCAACGCCTTTTCTAACGGCATTTTGGAGGGTGACCACTATTGGAATTTTACAGCGACCCGCCTCGGCTGCGTCCAAGAAGATTCTGTGTTGGTGACCGGGTTTGTGCTGCCCACACCTGAGGCGGGGCAGGACGCGCTGATTGTTTCTGGAGCCGCGGCCAGCTTGGGTGCAGGAGGGGCAGAGGAATCCTGGGCATATGCATGGAGCCCGAGTACCGAGGTGGCCTTCGAGGAATCCCCATCCACCCCGACCAACCCCTTGTTTGAGTCCACAACCTTCATCCTTCAGGCCACCACACTTGAAGGTTGCGTTGGCACCGACACCGTCCTCGTCGAAGTGCTT
>Ga0206126_10003011_pt1 | contig 17478 bp, 17 predicted proteins | sample Helgoland_Spring_5_FD_148621 | JGI IMG/M metagenome (GOLD analysis project Ga0206126, IMG submission 148621) | Pelagic subsurface seawater microbial communities from Kabeltonne, Helgoland, North Sea - Helgoland_Spring_Bloom_20160412_1 | ecosystem: Environmental > Aquatic > Marine > Epipelagic ...
ATGGATTGCTACCGCGTATTCGAAGAAATCGTTGGCTTTCGCTCTCAGGCGCATGTGATTTCGTTGCAGTGGCTGACCTATGACTTCCTTACGCCCGATGATGCGGGCAACCGTGCGATCAGCCGGGCCAGCGCAAGTGCTATGCTCACTATGATTGGGATTGTGATTTTGCTTGTTCTGCCTTTACGGCGCACGTGGCGTGACCACAAAAGAGGGGTGCACTGATGGCATCGCGTGCCACCGCTCAGCCGTTATCGCTCAAAGTTGTATCGGGTGCCTTTCTTGCGTTCTGGTGCCTGCTTGCGGCGTTCCCGATTGTCTGGATCGCAGTGATGAGCTTCAAGTCACCGCGCGATGCTTTTGCCGCTTCACCGTGGGATGTCATTATTGGGCCGGTTACCCGCGCTTCTGGCAACGGGCTGTCAGTGCTGGATATTTTGATTGGTCTCGCCACGCTGTATTTTGCCATCCGCTGGGCCTTTACGAAGGTGCCAGACCTTGTCACGCAATTCTCTCCTGCAGGACTAAGAGTGCTGGGCTGGCTGATAGGATCAGCGGTCTATGCCATCCTATTTGTGGTCATCTTTTTTGGTGTTTTGCCTGTGCTGATGGGCGGGGTTAACAATATCGCAGGGCCACTTGGCACCCCCATTCTTGGACTGACCACAGAACACTACGTGGCGGTTTGGGCGGAAAACGAATTCTACCGAAATTTCATGAATTCGATGATTGTGACGGCTGGTGTTGTAACAATTTCGCTGACTGTGGGCACACTGGCTGGCTACGGGTTGGCACGTTCTGGTTCAGACCTTGCATTCTGGCTGCTGATCCTTGCACTGGTTTTTCGTGCGCTGCCGCATTCTGTACTGGTTGCTGGCTACTTGCCATGGTTCATCAACTCAGCCGAAATCTTGCGCCCAATCTTTGGCGAACTCAGCCCGACACTTTACGGCCAGCCGTGGGCTGTGATTGCAGTGCTGGTTTCGATAAACCAGCCCTTTACTATCTGGATGCTGCGTAGTTTTTTCCAAAATATCCCGACCGAATTGGACGAGGCCGCGCGTGTCGACGGATGTTCGCATTTTCAGGCCTTTCGCCTGGTGATCATGCCGGTGATGTGGCCGGGCGTGATTACAACCGGTCTTTTCTCTTTTTTGCTGGGTTACAATGATTTCCTTGTGACTTCGCTTTTGTTGGATGCTCAGAACCAGACGATGGTTCCTGCGATTGCGGGTTACTTTAACCGTGAAACCACAACCACCGATCAGGTGGAGGCAGTGGCCGCCGCAGTGTCGATCACCGCGCCACTTTTCTTGCTGGTCATGGTCTTCCAACGCCAGATTGTCTCGGGTCTTACGGCGGGGGCTGTCAAAGGATGAACATCCAACCGTGTGATCCTATGCCGCCTTCGTCAAGGGCCCCTGCAGGCGCCAGCCGAACATCGCTGGTGTGGATGCAAGGATTTGCGACTATTCAAGTGCGCGGCTTGCGCTTTGCTCGCAAAGCGGCACTCCGGTTCACATCTTTTACAAGGACCAAATAATGAAAGGCACACGCCCCGAACAGGCCGTACTCTCACGCGATACAGACATGTCCAAAACGGATGAAACACGTGCGGTGATCGAAGGTATGGTCGATGGCCTCAATGACCACCGAATTGATGATATAGGCCAGTTTTTTGCCCAGTCCTTTCGTTGGATGGGCAATCAGGGATGCGGTACAAAAAACGGTCTTCAGGCATTCCAAGACAATTGGCAACGCCCCTTTCAGGCCGCGTTTTCCGATAAAGTCTGTATTGATGAGGCACGGCTGTACATGGGGGAATGGGCGGCGGCATTCGGCCGTCAAGAGGCGACGCACTCGGGTGATTTTATGGGCGTGGTTGCTACGAGAAAGCGTATTGAAATCAGATATATGGACTTTTGGAAAGTCGAACACGGCCGGATCACGGACAATTGGGTTATGGTCGATTTTCCACATGTTCTGGCACAGTTGGGTGTTGACGTGTTCAACGGCGAAGGCTGGGAAGCCTTTGATCGGGGCGACAAGGTTGCGCCGCGTCCACAAACATGAAGGGGATGACATGACAATCGAGTATCTCAAACGCGGAAAGCCTGATGCGGAACGTGCCCAAGATGATGCCCAGACCCGCGCTATCGTCGAAGCCGGACTTGCCGAGATCGAGGCCGATGGTGATGTTGCCGTGCGGGCAATGTCGGAAAAATTTGATTCCTATTCACCTGCCTCCTTTCGCTTAAGCGCAGAAGAAATCAATGCACTGATCGCGCAACTCACCCCGCGCGAACTGTCGGACATCCGCTTTGCGCAAGAACAGGTTCGCAATTTCGCTCAGGCACAGCGCGATTCGATGCTGGATATCGAGGTCGAAACGATGCCGGGTGTTATCCTCGGGCACAAGAATATCCCTGTCCAATCCGTTGGGTGCTACGTTCCGGGTGGCAAGTTCCCGATGGTAGCGTCGGCACATATGTCGGTGGCTACCGCATCTGTTGCAGGGGTGCCGCGCATCATCGCCTGCACCCCTCCGTTTCGGGGCCAACCAAATGCGGCTGTCATTGCAGCGATGCACTTGGGCGGCGCGCATGAGATTTACGTTATGGGTGGCATTCAGGCGGTTGGTGCAATGGCTCTGGGAACTGCGACTATTGAAGCTGTGCACATGCTTGTGGGTCCGGGAAACGCGTTTGTCGCCGAAGCCAAGCGTCAGCTGTTTGGACGCGTGGGTATTGATCTGTTTGCAGGCCCGACCGAAACCATGGTGATTGCAGACCAAACTGTCGATGCAGAAATGTGCGCCACTGATTTGCTCGGGCAGGCCGAGCATGGCTATAATTCGCCTGCTGTGCTTCTGACCAACAGCCGCAAACTTGCACACGAAACCTTGGCAGAGATTGATCGGATCCTAAAAATCCTACCAACGGCGGATACGGCGTCAAAATCCTGGGAAGATTACGGCGAGATAATCGTTTGCGACACATATGATGAAATGCTGGCGGTGGCCGATGACATCGCCTCTGAACATGTGCAGGTGATGACAGACCGCGACGACTGGTTCCTCGAGCATATGACATGTTATGGCGCGCTGTTTTTGGGGCCGCGGACCAATGTCGCCAATGGCGACAAGGTCATCGGAACCAACCATACGCTGCCCACCAAAAAAGCGGGGCGCTATACGGGTGGTCTGTGGGTTGGGAAGTTCTTGAAAACTCATTCGTATCAGAAGGTTCTGACGGACGAGGCTGCAGCAGAGGTCGCGGCATATGGCTCACGGCTTTGTATGCTCGAAGGCTTTGTTGGGCATGCCGAACAGTGCAACCTGAGGGTTCGGCGCTATGGCGGGGTCAACGTGCCTTATGGTGAGGGCGCTCCGGCACGGGATGCAACAGAATAGGGGGACTTGGGCGTGAAGCAGCAAAAGATAGAGAATTTTCAATGAACCTGTACCCAAGGTATAAACAAGTCCTCCTTAAGCTGTGGGACCGGTTGGCCAGAAACCTCTATGTTGCGGTGCCACTACTACAGCCTATGATCCATCGGCACGTGCATGCGCCTATTGGTTTACCCCCCTTCGGACAGGTACTGGGGCATCAACAATGATCGACGTTCACACCCGACACAAAGCGCTGATCGCGCCGTTGCGGGCGGCGATGTACGACTTCGACCTCATAGCGCTTCGGTCAGCGCTTCATGCGTTGTGCGCCCCTGATGTTGTTTTCCGTCTCGCATTCCCTTTCGAAACGATTGATGGGGTCAACGCGTATGTACAGGCTGCGTATGCGCCGCTTCTAAACGCTATACCTGACGTAGAGCGACGCGACTGCATTGTGATGGCGGGGCCCACCGCAGAAGGACAAAACTGGGTTGGGTGCGGTGGCTATTATATGGGTACCTTTGCGGCGCCTTGGTTGGACATTCCGCCGACAGGGCAGATTGTCCACATGCGCTTTCATGAGTTTTACCGCTTTGATGGTGACAAGATTGTCGAGATGCAGGCGCTTTGGGACATTCCTGAGGTTATGATGCAAGCCTGCGCCTGGCCGATGGCACCGTCATTGGGTCGCGAATGGCATGTTCCGGGCCCTGCCACCTGTGACGGGTTGGTGCCAGGGCCTTATGATCCGAGATTAGGCAGTCAAACCTGTCAGACCATTGTGGATATGCTGGAGCATCTCAAGCGGCATCCCAGCCAGGGTGGCCCGGAGGTGATGGAGATGGAAAAGTTTTGGCATCCCAAGATGTCTTGGTACGGACCGTCGGGTATCGGAACTGGGCGCGGCTTTGCCGGGTTCCGGGACTGGCACCAAATTCCGTTTCTGAATGCTATGCCGGACAGGGGCGCTTTCGTGGATGAAATCACGTATCATTTCTTTGGGGATCATGCATATGCCGCCGTGACCGGCTGGCCTGATATGTACCAGACGCTGAGCCACGGTGGCTGGATGGGTATTCCGCCTGTAGGCCAGAAAATCGAGATGCGGTCTCTGGATTTCTGGCGGGTCGAAAAAGGCTTAATTCGCGAAAATTGGGTGCTGGTGGATTTGTTGCATGTGTATGATCAAATTGGGGTGGATGTGTTTGCCCGGATGCGCGAATTCAACAAGGCGCGGTCAGGTTTTGATCCTGTCACTGGACGTGCGACATGATCGCACTGCCCCGAACCCCCTCATTTGACTTGCGCGGAAAACGGGCGTTGGTCACGGGCGCGTCTTCGGGCATCGGGTTGGGCTGTGCCGTGGCTCTCGCACAAGCGGGTGCGCATGTAGTCTGTGCTGCGCGCCGCGTGGAAGTGTTGCAAGATGCGGTCACGGCTATGCAGGGCCAAGGCTGGTCTGCAGATGCCCTCGTATTGGACCAGACTGATGTTGGGGCGGTCGCTGACGCCTTTGCCGACCCCTTCGAAGTTGTCGTGAATTCTGCAGGGTTGGCCCGACACTCTGCAGCGGTTGATACGGCACCCGAAGATTATGACGCCGTGATGAACGTAAACGTACGCGCAGCGTATTTCCTTTCGAGCCATGCGGCAAAGTCAATGATGGGGGCGGGGCTTTCTGGTTCGATTATCCACATCTCAAGTCAGATGGGCCATGTTGGCGGGGTCGATCGGGCGGTCTATTGCGCGTCCAAGCATGCGGTGGAAGGCATGGTCAAGGCGATGGCCATCGAGTGGGGCAAGATGGGCATCCGTATTAATACGGTTTGTCCAACATTTATTCGAACACCTCTGACCGAGCCCACCTTTAGTGACCCTGAGCGCTTGGCGTGGATCATGGACAAAATCAAACTGCCACGCGTTGGCGAGGTGTCTGACATCATGGGGGCGGTTCAGTTTCTGGCCTCAGATGCATCGGCGATGGTGACGGGCACGTCGATGTTGATCGATGGGGGTTGGACAGCAGACTAATGCGTGAAAAAGTGACAGCGCTGGATGTGGCAGAGCAGGCGGGTGTTTCGCGCTCGGCGGTTAGTCGGGTGTTCACACCAGGTGCCTCCGTATCAAAGCGCACGGCTGATAAGGTTCGACAGGCCGCAGATGCCTTGGGCTATCGGCCCAATGTGCTTGCGCGCAGCTTGATCACTGGGCGCAGTAGGATCATCGGGCTGGTCGTCGCTTATCTGGAAAACCAGTTCTATCCCGAAGCCATTGAGCGGCTGAGCCGAAGCCTTCAGGAGCGCGGCTATCACGTACTGGTCTTCATGGCGTCGAATTCTGGCGCAGAAGCTGATGAGGTGATGGAAGAGCTGCTTGATTATCAGGTTGATGGCATAATTGTTGCCAGCGTTGGCATGTCCAATGATCTGACCCAGCGTTGTGAGGCGGCGGGCATTCCTATTGTATTGTTCAACCGGGCACAGGATGATGACAGATTGTCGGCTGTGACATCGGATAACTATCACGGGGGTCGCAAGCTTGCCGAGTTTCTTGTGGCCGGAGGGCATTCGAGGATCGCACACATAGCTGGCTGGGACGGCGCTTCGACCCAGCGGGACCGCGAGGCGGGATTTGTGGCGGGTCTGAAGAATGCAGGACAGACGCTTGCAGCCCGTGCCGCTGCTGATTTCAATTTTGACAAGGCCAAAACTGTCGCGCGGGCGATGTTTCACGCTAAAGATCGGCCAAAGATCGGCCAGATGCAGTGTTTGTGGCCAACGATCACATGGCTTTCGCTGTAATGGATGTGCTGCGCTACGAACTTGCATTGTCTGTGCCTGACGATGTGTCCGTGGTGGGCTATGACGATGTGACCTTGTCGGCCTGGCCCAGTTACGATCTGACGACTGTTCGACAACCTGCATGCCGGATGGTCGCCGCCACAGTCGAAATTCTGATGGACCGGCTGGCCGACCCCGAAACACGACCCCGCCGTGTGGCGTTGGATGGGCCTCTCATCCTGCGCAGCTCGGCTCGCATTCCAAAAGGATGGACCGCATGAAAGGCTTTTCGAACCGGTGGAATGATTTCCCCGACTATATTATCGGCATCACCAAGGAGATTTGGGAAGATCGCGGTATCGCAACTTTGCATCATTATTACAGCCCGGACATTGTTGTTCGGTCGCCTTCTTCGGTTGTGATCGGCAATGAAAAAGTAATTGGCGCAACCATGGCCACGTTGGCCGAATTCCCAGACCGGACCCTGCTGGGCGAAGACGTGATATGGTCAGGAACGCCCGAAGATGGAATGTTGTCAAGCCACCGGATATTGTCGACAGCGACGCATATGGCAGACGGTGTTTACGGCCCGGCCAGCGGCAAGAAACTGCAATACCGCATCATTGCCGACTGTCATGCGATCAATGAACAGATCAATGATGAATGGCTGATCCGTGATCAGACCGCAATCGTGAACCAGATTGGCTGGGAGGCAAAAGCATATGCTGCTGACCTTATTGCCCGCGAAGGCGGGCCAGAGAATGCTGCGCGCCCCCTGACCCCTGCAACCGACCAGCCGGGCCCTTACAAGGGTGTCGGCAATGACAATGAATGGGGCGGTAAATACGCAGATATCCTGCGTCGGATCATGGGCGCGGATATGGCCGTCATCCCCGAGCAATATGACCGCGCTGTGCAGTCGGAATATCCGGGTGGCACGACCGGGCACGGACATGGCGCGGTGGATCGGTTTTGGATGAGTTTGCGCGCATCTTTTCCGGATGCGACCTTTGCCATCGATCACCAGATTGGCCGATCTGACGCGATGATGCCTCCGCGTGCAGCCATCCGCTGGGCGCTGCACGGCAAGCATGACGGCTGGGGTTACTTTGGCGCGCCAACGGGGGCGGAGGTCTATGTACTGGGCATCAGCCATGCCGAGTTCGGATCACTTGGTGCAGCGGCACCTGCCATTCGCCGAGAGTTTACACTTTTTGACGAGACATCGATCTGGAAGCAGATTTTGCTCAAGACTGGTTGAGGTTGAATTTGAATATTGCAGGGCAAACGAAACGAGAGAAGCTTGCGAGGGAATGGATCGTTTTCCAACTTCAGCAGGTTTGGTGGGAAACGGAACGAACGATGCAGTTACAGGACATTTTAAAAACGTTTCAAGTATATGTTGCATGGCTCATTCACAGCTTCTCTGGACGCTCGAACGCGCACAGCGATGCTGGCTGTCTTACTGAAAACGCGAAACTCTCAAATGACCTTTATCCTGCGAAAGGTCTGATTTTGCGACCGATCGTCCTGACCCAAACTGACACGCGCAGCACAACTCTGGGCAACCCGCTGCCTGAGCTGTTTATGTCACCAGAAAGGACCTCCATATGACCCCCGCTGACATGGAACCGCGCATTGTACGCTATGGCGAGCTGATGCCGTGCAAAACTGCCTTCATTGATGCGCACACGCCTGGCTCTGATCAAAAGGAAAACTTTACAATCATTGGCGGTGGTGTGTCGGAAAGTGCAGATCAGCATGTGCACATCTCGATCCCACATGGGTTTAACATCGGGGCTGCTGGGCAACCGCCGAGGTGCCGCAACTCTTTGCACAGCCACCGCACCGCCGAGGTGTTTTTTGTTCTGTCCGGGCGCTGGCGTTTTTTTTGGGGACGTTGGGGCAAGGCTGGCGAAGTCGTTCTGGAAGAGGGTGACATCATAAACATTCCAACCGGTATTTTTCGGGGTTTTGAAAATATCGGAACCGATTACGGAATGATTATGGCGATCCTTGGTGGCGACGATGCCGGTGGTGGGGTCATTTGGGCGCCACAGGTCATTGAGGACGCAGTCGAGCATGGCCTCGTGCTGGGTGAAAGTGGAAAGTTATATGACACCAAAAAGGGTGAAGCGCTGCCAAGCAGTGAGAAGCCGATGTCAGTTCTGACCGAAGACATGCTGAAAGACTATCCCGAGATGACCCCGGTGCAGATTGTTGGCAAGGGTGTGCGCCGCTATCATGACATGATGGCGCTGGCCCAGCACACGCCCTGCAAGGTCATCGGCGAAACGGGAATCATTCGTGACAAGCCGGGGTTTGAGGTTGATTTTATCACCCGGGGCAGTGCGACGAATATGCTGCATACACATGATCGCCCCTCTGTCCTGATGCCAATGCGTGGACATTGGCGCGTAACGTGGGCAGGGCCGGATGGAAAAGACATTGGTGCGACGACACTTGCCCCCGGTGACACAATGAGCGTGCCCGAGCACGTGGCGCACAGTGCTGTTCCTTCGATGACCGGTGAAGCGTCGCTTTATCACGTTGTGGCAACGGATGATCCGGCGGGTCCTACATGGACCGGGTAAACGCTTCTCCTGACGAAACGCGTGACATCTATGCGCGTCAGGCGGTCGCCTATGACACCAAACGCTCGCGCGCGCTGTTCGAGGCTCGGTGGCTGGCGCGGTTTTCGGCCTGTCTGCCAGCGCGCGCGCGCGTTCTGGATTTGGGGTGCGGTGCCGGCGAGCCGATTGCGCGCTGGTTCATTGCCGAGGGCTTTATGGTCACCGGCATCGATTTCGCTGGTCACCGGCATCGATTTCGCTGAGCCGATGCTGGACTTAGCACGCGCGCGCTGGCCGGATGGCGATTGGCGGCACGTGGATATGAAGCGGCTTGAGCTGGGTGAAACATTTGACGGAATCATCGCCTGGAACAGCTTTTTTCATCTGCGTCCTGACGAACAACGAATGTGTATAGGGCGCATGGCAAAGCATCTGGAGCCGGGCGGGTCAGTCTTGCTGACAGTTGGCCACAAGGCCGGCGAAGTTAGTGGCACCGTTGGTGGCGAGCCCGTTTATCACGCGTCACTTTCACCGGCTGAATATGCAATATGCCTTGAGCAAAACGGCCTCCGCCTGACTGGATTTTTGGCCGAGGACCCTGAGACAAACAATCATAGCGTTCTAATGGCGCGCAAAGAGTAGGAGAGCCGATTTGACCATCCTCACAACCCATGTGGGCAGTTTGCCCCGGACCCAAGAGGTCGTCGATTTCATCTTTGCCCGCGAACGCGAAGAGCCTTACGATGCAGCTGCCTTTGATGCTGCCATGACCCAAGCAGTTTGCGCTACTGTGGCCCAGCAAGTTGCTGCAGGTGTCGATATTGTCAGCGATGGTGAAACGTCCAAGATCAGCTATGCGACCTATGTCAAAGACCGCTACACCGGCTTTTCCGGAGACAGCCCGCGCAACGCCCCTGCTGATCTCAAGCAATTTCCAACCTTTTTGAAACGCTTGGCGGATGATGGGGGCACCCCGCAATATGCGCGGCCTATGTGCACTGGCGATGTGCGCAGCAAAGGTCAGGGTGAATTGGAAAAGGATATTGCGAACCTCAAGGCGGGGATGGCTGAACATGGGGCCGAGCGCGGGTTCATGAACGCGGCATCGCCCGGCGTGATCTCGTTGTTTTTGCAAAATGACCACTACCCGACCCGAGATGCATATTTAGCGGCGCTGGCCGACGCGATGAAGACTGAATACGAGACCATCGTGGCTGCGGGGCTTGATTTGCAGCTGGATTGTCCTGACCTTGCGCTTAGCCGTCACATGTTGTTTGCCGATCTGTCGGATGCAGAGTTTATCAAAATCGCCGATGCGCATGTCGAAGCTTTGAACTACGCGTTATCGGATGTACCCGCAGAAAAGGTTCGTATTCATATCTGTTGGGGCAATTACGAAGGGCCGCACACCTGCGATATTGGCATGGACGCGGTCTTTTCGACGTTAATGAGTACCAAATCCCGCTATGTCCTGTTTGAAACATCGAATCCCCGCCACGCCCATGAATGGACTGTGTTCCGCGATCGCAAGACTGAGATTCCTGATGACAAGGTGCTGGTGCCCGGTGTGGTCGACACCACAACCAACTTTGTCGAACACCCAAAAGTCGTGTCACAGCGTATTGAACGTTTTATAGATATCGTGGGATCGGATCGTGTGATCGCAGGCAGCGATTGTGGTTTTGGCACATTTGCGGGCTTTGGTGCAGTTGATCCCGATATCGCCTATGCCAAGCTCCGGGCCTTGTCCGAGGGTGCCGGTTTGGTAGAGGGTTGAGACATGGATGACGCCCTGCACAGACTACTGAAATCGGTTGATACGCCCACTATTTGTAACGCTATCGAGGTGGCGCAGGGGCAACGAGGTTTCAATGGGTTCACCCGAGGCACCATGCTCGCCTCTGACGCGGATGGGGTTATGGTGGGCCACGCCCGCACTGCACGTATCCGTGCCGTTGCCCCGCCGACCGAGGCGGCAGATGTGATCAAGGCGCGGCGCATGGCCTATTACAAATACATGTCCGAAGGCGCGCGGCCCGCGGTCTGCGTTGTGCAAGACCTTGATGTGCCGGGGGCTATTGGCGCTTATTGGGGTGAGGTGAACACCAACATTCACAAGGCTTTTGACATCGCGGGGACGTTAACCGATGGCGTGATGCGCGATCTTGGCGATGTGGCCAAAGGATACCCGGTTGTGGCTGGGTCCATCGGGCCAAGTCACGGCTATGTCCATGTGGTGGATTATGACGCACCAGTGCGGGTCTTTGGGCTTGATATCCACCCTGGTGATCTGGTCCATGCCGATAGGCATGGCGCAGTGGTGATCCCTGACGATGTCGTCAGCAGTCTTTCTGCCGCCATCAAGACACTCACAATGTCAGAAGACATCATATTTTCTACTGTCAAAGGCAAAAAGATCAGTTTTGACGAATTCCAGACGGTTTGGGCCGCGTTCGAGGAGGCCCGGACATGATACGTGCGCTTGCATTGGTTCTCGTGTTGTTCGCGACAATAAATTACGCTCAGGAGGCCCATATGGATTTGAAGCCCAATTGGGAATACGTGGCTGATACGGTCATGGGTGGTGTGTCGCGTGGTCAGGCAGCGCGCGAAACGGTCCAAGGACGCGAAGCGGTCCGGTTGACCGGCACCGTATCACTCGACAACAATGGCGGCTTTGTGCAAATCGCATTTGATGTTGATAAAGCTGGCGGTTTCGACATCAGTGATTGGACAGGATTGGAGCTTGAGGTCTTGGGCAATTTGGAAACTTATGACCTGCGTGTGCGCACGGATCAGCTCACGCGTCCATGGCAGAGCTTTCGAGCTGATTTCAATGCGCCAAACAGCTGGACGACCGTTCGGATCCCCTTTGACCAACTCACGCCTTACCGGACAGAGGCCACGTTTGACCCTGCCCGCCTGCGCCGGATTGGCGTTGTGGCCATTGGCCGCGTGATGCAGGCAGACATAGCCGTGGCTAGAATTTCTTTGTACCGTTAGTTTTTCTGTCACTTACGCGGTGCGGGGGCACCACCTTCGAAATTGTTGCCCTCAACATAATCGCAGGGTTCTTCCTGCATCTGTAAATGCAAGCCGTCGCCCGTGTAGGGATGCGCGCGGGCCAGATCCTCGTCAACATCAATGCCTAAACCGGGGGAATCACTGGGAGTGATGAACCCATCTTCAACCCGGATCGAGCTGCGGATCAACGTGTCGTGGAACGGCGTCTCGATGCACTCGCACATCAGGATGTTTGGGATCGAAGCGGCAAGCTGGATGTTTGCAGCCCACTCCACTGGTCCTGCATAAAGATGCGGCGCCATTTGTGCATTGTGGACCTCGGCCATCGCAGCCACTTTTTTCATTTCCCAGATGCCTCCCGCTCGGCCAAGGGCCGGTTGCAGAATTGCCGCCGCACCACTTTGCAAAACGGATGCGAATTCGACCTTAGTCGTCAATCGTTCACCCGTTGCGATGGGTATACGAACCGCGCTTGCCACTTTCCCCATTTCCTCAATGGCGTCGGGGGGAATAGGCCGCCGCACCACTTTGCAAAACGGATGCGAATTCGACCTTAGTCGTCAATCGTTCACCCGTTGCGATGGGTATACGAACCGCGCTTGCCACTTTCCCCATTTCCTCAATGGCGTCGGGGGGAATAGGCTCTTCGAACCACAATGGGCTATACGGTTCGATGGCCTGACCCAAGCGAATGGCACCTGCGGTGGTGAATTGGCCATGCGTGCCAAACAGCAGATCAGCCCGGTCGCCCACTGCCTCGCGGATCGCTTTGCAAAAAGCCACTGACTGCGAAATGTCACGCATCCCCGGCATATGCCCGCCGCGCAGAGTGTATGGCCCTGCAGGATCAAACTTGATGGCTGTGTAGCCTCGTTCAACGCAGTCCAAAGCACTTTCGCCAGCCATCTCAGGCGATGTCCAGAACGCTCCCAGATCGTGATGGGGCAGGGGGTAGAGGTAGGTATAGGCACGGATACGACGGTTCATGCGTCCACCCAAAAGCGCGTGAACTGGGCGGCCCCGTGCCTTGCCTAGAATATCCCAGCACGCGATCTCAAGCCCCGAAAAAGCGCCCATGACCGTCAGGTCAGGCCGCTGCGTGAACCCTGATGAATAAACGCGCCGGAACATGAGTTCGATGTTTTCCGGATTTTCGCCCGACATGTGACGTTCGAACACATCCTGGATTACAGTGCGCATTGGCTCTGGTCCAATAGACGATGCATAGCACTCGCCCCAACCGACAATTCCGTTGTCCGTCGTCACCTTGACCAATATCCAATAGCGCCCACCCCAACCCGGTGCAGGGGGCGCTGTAACAATGATATCAAGGTTAGCCAGTTTCACGAGGTATCCTCTGCTTCATCTTGCCGGATAAACTCCGGGGGAGGCCAAAGGCCGGGGGCAGAGCCCCCAATTACTTGTCAAACAAGATCACGTTGCGGCGCGCGGTGCCCGACTTGGTGTCGGCAATTGCTTCGTTAATCTGCTCCAAGGTCCAGCGACCCGAAATTAAACTGTCTAGTTGCAACCGGCCCTGTTCATACAGATCAACCATCCACGGAATATCGCGTTGGATCACTACGTCGCCCATTTTTGATCCGATCATACCTTGGCCAACAGCGGCAAGCATTGCAGGCTCATAGGTGGCTTCGGCACCGGAATGGGGCATGCCGACCATAATTACCTTGCCCCCGCGACCCAGGTATCGTGGCGCTTGGTCATAGGCAGGTATGGCGCCCACGGTCACAATGACAGCCTCAGCCCCCTTGCCGCCCAACGCATTCTTGGCCAACCGCCAGGGCCGCGCCTCTGTTGCAAGTACGCCATGGGTTGCCCCAAACGCCTTTGCGTCTTCAAGTTTTTCTTCGGTCATATCGACGGCAACGATGCGGCGTGCGCCTGCAATGCGCGCACCTTGGATCGCATTGAGGCCAACGCCTCCCGCGCCGATCACCACAACGTCCTGACCTGCGCGCAATTGCGCGGCATTGACGACGGCACCCACCCCGGTAATCACACCGCAGGCAATCAAGCTTGCGGCATCCTTGGCCATCGTTTTGGGGATTTTCACGATCTGTCTTTGATCAACGACGACACTTTCGGCAAAAGCTCCGCACGCGAGTGCCTGATGGAGTTTTGTGTCGTCAACGGTCCGGATCGGCCCTTTGTCCCCGTCGTAGGGCGTTTCGCAATTGGTGGGCGTACCGCCTGCACAGGTCGGGCAAGTCCCGCAGGACCGGATGAGAGTGACCACCACGCTGTCGCCCAAGGCCACGCTGGTAACGCCCGGGCCTACCGCGCTGACGACCCCTGCGGCCTCATGGCCGTAGACGGCCGGCAGACTGCCGCCCCAAGCACCATCGGCGTAAGAGATATCGGAATGGCAGATCGCGACTGCGTCAATGGCGACTTCCACTTCGCCGCCCTTAGGCGCGCGGATAAGGATATTTTCGATAACAAGTGGTGCACCAAATTCGTGGCACACGGCAGCTTTTATGGTTCGCATGTTTAATCCTTGCCCCGCCCCGGTCAATAATTGGCGGCTCTGTTCCTAGTTTTGACAAACGTGCCGCAGGTCGCAGCAAGCCGCAAGATAGAATTCGCTCCATCTTGCCTTGATTTGATGACAGTCAGTCTTGGACGTGTCCGATATGGCCCATACGCAGAAATACACCCACGGCAATGATCACAAGGCCCGCAGACAGGATGAATGGCGCGCCGGGCAAATAAATGGGCGCTGAAGGTCCGGAAAAAGCGGCAAAGACTGAGGTCATGACCAGTGGCGAAACGATCATAGCGAGCGCGCCAATCGATGTAAGCGCGCCCTGCAATTCGCCCTGTTGGTTGTCATTCACGGTTTTTGACATGATGCCCTGCAGCGCCGGTGTTACGACGCCTGCAAATGCGGTCAGTGGTATGAGGATCAGCGCGATGGTTCCCGACGTCACAATCGCCAGCGCCCCAAAGGCCAGCACATCGAATGCCAGCCCATAGATCACCGCCCCGCGCTCGCCCAAAAGTCGCAGAACCATGGGCATCAGACCACCCTGTACCACCGCCAGCATGATCATGAGGATCAGCGCGATTGTTCCCGATGTCACAATCGCGAGCGCCCCAAAGGCCAGCACATCGAATGCCAGCCCATAGATCACCGCCCCGCGTTCACCCAAAAGTCGCAAAACCATGGGCATCAGACCACCCTGTACCACCGCCAGCATGATCCCGAACAGCGCCAAGCTAATGCCGATCATGGCCGGGCTCCAACCAAACCGTTCCACCGCAAAATAGCTCCAGACGGCAGGATAAACGATAAAGGCGAGTTGGTAGAGAAAGAACACCAACAGCAGTGGGCCGAGGCCCGGCAGCTGGCCCAGAACACGAAGCGATCCCAATGGGTTGGCCCGCGCCCAGGAAAATGGTCGACGAATGCGCTCGGTCACTGTTTCCGTTAGCACGATCCAGCCAAATAGCGCGTTCAAGGCCGCAAGACCTGCGGCAGCATAGAAAGGTGCTCGCGTGCCATATTCGGCCAACAAACCGCCAATCAGCGGGCCCATCACAAAGCCCATGCCAAAGGCTGCTCCGATCAAACCAAAGTTTGCCGCCTTTTTCTCTGGCGTCGAGATATCGGCCATATAGGCGGATGCGGTGGCTTGTGTTGCCGCAGTAATCCCTCCTACGATCCGCCCCGCCAGCAGCAGCCAGATAGATCCTGCCAACGCCATCACTAAATAATCAGCAGACATTACCACCAAAGATAGTAGCAAGACGGGCCTTCTTCCGAAACGGTCCGACAGACCGCCCAACAGGGGGCCAAACAGAAATTGCATGACTGCAAATGATGTCGCCAGTATTCCGCCCCAGACGGCCGCAGAGGCGAGTGTTCCGCCATTCACTTCTCGGATCAGATCGGGCATGACGGGAATGATCAATCCGATGCCCATTGCGTCCAAAAGCACGTTGATCAGGATAAATGTGACTGGCAGTCTCAAAGGACGTCCACCCGGTTGGCAAAAGCGCGCGCTTGTGCAGGCGCTTGTCCCAGGTGCTGTGCGGTCTGAAACAGCCCGGGGGGCAGATCGGGATAAGCGTTGCGCGCGGTTTCTGCCAGAGACGTGTTTGACTGAACGGCCTCTGCGACCAAAGCTTTGGTGCGTGCCTGCGCATCCGGGCGCGGCATCAAGGCTGCCAGCGCAAAGCTGAGCGCCTCGGCGTGCAGCAGGCCCAGGCCATCGAAATCTGCCGCCATCGCCTCGGTGTCAGGGGCCATGGCATTGGCCAATGCAATGGCGGTCTCAAGTGCGGCAGCCGTGCAAAGGGCAATCTGTGGCAGAACCATCCATTCGGTGAACCACGCCGCACCGTCGCGTTGGTATTGATGGGCTGCGGCTGATTGAAGGGTCGCCCGCAACCCCGCCATCTGATGATTGAGCGCCACCAGCACAGATGGCCCGACCGGATTTTGTTTTTGTGGCATCGTTGAGGATGATCCTGCGGCATCTAACCGGATGGCACCCACGTCGGAACTCGTCAGACCGACAAGGCTCAGGCCCATCCCGGCCAAGCTCGTTACAAGGTCGCCCATCCAATCGGCAATGCGCAAGACAGGGCCACGGTCGGTATGCCAGCTGCGGCCCCAGGGCCACGCTCGGTATGCCAGCTGCGGCCCGGATCACCGAGATTTAGAGCGTCGGCTAACGCCGCTCGGGTTGCTGGCGCTTTTGGTCCTAGGGCCGATGAGGTGCCGGATGCACCGCTGAGCGAGACCCACAATGTTTTGTTGCGCAGATCCGGCAAGTTTGCGACTGCATTTGCCACCGGTTGGCCCCACTGGGCAAGCACCGCCCCCCAGGACGTGGGTGTCGCATGCTGTGCGTATGTGCGAGCGGCCATCGGGGTTTCGGCGTGGGTCCGAGCCTGTTCGGCCAAGCCACTCAAAAGGCAGCGCGCGCGAGCCTCTTGAGCGGCGAGCGTCTGGCGCAGGCGTAGCATCAGGCCCGTGTCGATGATGTCTTGGCTGGTGGGGCCCCAATGAGCGTATTGCGCATGCTCTGGTGCTTCCATGGCCGCGCGAAAGGCCGTGACAAGTGCTGGCACGCTGACCCCATTCTGCCCCGTTTCTAGAGCAAGACCCGCCGGGTCAATCTGCACCTCAAGGCTTGAGCGGTGGATAAAGTCAGCGCTGATTTTTGGTATCACACCTTGGGCACCCTGGACCTTGGCCAAAGCGCCTTCGACAAGCAGCATCGCGCGCACTTCGGCACTGTCTGACCAAAGCCGGCCGACCTCTCCGGTGGGAAACAACTGACCGTAAAGGGCAGAGGAAAACACGCTTGCTGCCATGGGTCAGATATGGCCCGTCGCACGCATGAAGTCGCTGATCATCTGCGCGAATTCATCGGGTTGCTCCACGCAAGGCAGGTGACCCGCGCGGCGGATCAGATGAAACTGGCTGCCCGGTATCAGATCAACGGTTTCGCGCACCAAGTCAGGCGGGGTTGAGCCATCCTCTGACCCGGCAATGCCCAATGTGGGCAGGCGCAGCGTTGCGGTGGTTGAAAAAAAATCGGTGCCCGAAATCGCTGCCGAACACCCGGCATAGCCCGCGTCTTGTTGCCCGCAAAGCATGTTGCGCCACAGCTCGAGGTCAGGCGTGTTCCGAAAGGCCTTGGAAAACCAACGCTCCATCACCGCATCCGCAAGGCTT
>Ga0206126_10003015_pt1 | contig 17448 bp, 19 predicted proteins | sample Helgoland_Spring_5_FD_148621 | JGI IMG/M metagenome (GOLD analysis project Ga0206126, IMG submission 148621) | Pelagic subsurface seawater microbial communities from Kabeltonne, Helgoland, North Sea - Helgoland_Spring_Bloom_20160412_1 | ecosystem: Environmental > Aquatic > Marine > Epipelagic ...
AGGGGGCCGGACATGTCCGAGACATAGGCTATGCCTTCTTCTCGCAGGATTTTTTGCACACCTTTGATCGTCAGACCATCACCATGCAGTAATTTGCGGATTCCGCCCAACAACAGCATGTCGACCGGTCGATAATAACGACGGCCACCGGCGCGCTTTACCGGTTTTATTTGTGAAAATTTACTTTCCCAGAACCGCAGCACATGGGTCTGAACGCCTAGCCAGTCGGCCACTTCGGATATAGTTCGAAAGGCGTCGGCCGATTTTATCATCGTCTCAGGACTTATTGCCTGAGGCAACTTGATCTTTCAGCAGATGCGAGGGGCGGAACGTCAGCACCCTGCGCGGATTGATTGGAACCTCTTCCCCGGTTTTTGGGTTGCGACCGATACGGGCTGACTTGTCGCGCACTGAAAACGTACCAAAAGATGAGATTTTTACCTGCTCACCACGCACGAGTGATGCAGACATATGCTCAAGTACACTTTCTACCAACTGCGCGCTTTCGTTTCGAGAAAGTCCAACCTCGCGGAATACTGCTTCGCTCAGGTCCATCCGTGTCAAAGTCTTATCGGTCATTACAAATCCCCTTTGGTTGACCATAGGGGAGTGTTAAATTCCGAGTCAATATCAATGACTTGCACAGGCTGCGAAAATAACACGAACAATCGCCGCAATCAGGGCGGGAATCACGTTTACCAGCGAAGGACGACCGCACCCCAAGCCAAGCCGCCTCCGATCGCTTCCGTGACAATTAAATCGCCAGATTTGATCTGTCCGCGGTCGCGTCCTACGGACAAAGCAAGCGGGATTGATGCAGCGGATGTATTGCCATGATCTTGTACGGTGACAATGACGCGGTCCATCGGAATATTCATCTTTTTGGCAGTGCCTTGGATGATTCGAATATTGGCCTGGTGTGGCACAACCCAGTCGATATCTTCTGAATTAATTCCTGCGCGTTCAATGGCAATGTTCGCCGTTCCCGCCAGCTTTTCCACAGCATGTCTGAACACTTGATTGCCCTGCATCCGCAAATAACCGCTCGAGCCAGTGCTGATTCCACCGTCAACAAAAAGAAGGTCGCGGTAGCGCCCGTCCGAGTTCAGATCAGTCGAAAGAATTCCGCGATCCTCAGTCGTGCCGCCGCCAGTTTGGGCTTCCAGAATAAGCGCCCCAGCCCCATCACCAAACAGCACACACGTACTGCGGTCGGTCCAATCCATGATCTTGCTAAATGTTTCGGCACCGATGACCAAAACACGCTTGGCTTGCCCTGATATGATCATCGCATTGGCATTGGACAGAGCATAAACGAATCCGGCGCACACCGCTTGCACATCAAAGGCAAAGCCTGACGTCATGCCCAGCTGGGCCTGAACCATCGTGGCAGCTGATGGAAAGGTCAGGTCGGCTGTCGACGTGGCAAGTACAATTGCATCGATATCGTTCGCATTTAACCCGGCATCTGCCAGTGCTGCTTTGGCGGCGGCGGTTGCCATGGACGACGTGGTATCGCCGTCGGTCGCAAAGTGGCGCCGTTCAATTCCTGACCTTGCTCGGATCCACGCATCGTTTGTATCGAGGGTTGCCTCGAACTCAGTGTTTTCTACCACGCGGGACGGTAGATAGTGGCCAACACCGCGCACAACCGAACGAACAGTCATTACTTGGTCTCCTGTGCAGTGGTGGCGACATTAGCAAGCCGCGCAGCCACCTTATCGTTAAAACCAAGCTCCGCCAATTGGGCCGCTAACTTTATTGCAGCTGCTATGCCTGTTGCATCCGCTGCCCCATGCGATTTTACGACCGTGCCATTCAACCCCAAGAAAACGCCACCATTTACCAAGCGTGGATCTATGCGCTGCTTCAAGCGGTGCAGTGATGTCACCGCTAAAAGAGAGGCCAGCTTGGACAGTGGTGAATATCGGAACGCCTCGCGCAGCAAGTCGCCGATCAGATTTGCGGTGCCTTCGCCAGTTTTGATCGCAACATTGCCAGTAAAACCGTCGGTCACGATAACGTCTGCAATATTGCCAGGGATATCGCTCCCCTCAACAAAGCCCACAAAGTCAAAGTCGGCTTCGGCTTCCTGTGCTCTTATTAGCTCAAAGGCGTCTTTCAATTCGGCGCGGCCTTTGTGCTCTTCGGTACCAACGTTCAGCAGGCCAATGCGCGGTCGCGACAGATCCATGCCATTTCGTGCATACGAAACGCCCATCAAGGCGAACCGAAGCAGGTCATCAGCGTCGGCACGTACATCTGCTCCCACGTCGAGCATGACATTGAAACCTTGTGGATTTCGGCTGGGCCACAGAACGGCGATTGCCGGCCTGTTCACGCCGGGCATTTTGCGTAGGCGGATCATGGACAGCGCCATCAGGGCGCCAGTGTTGCCACAGCTCACCGCGACAGTTGCGTCACCTGATCTGACGGCTTCGATTGTAGACCACATCGATGTGGCCTTGCCGTTGCGCACGACCTGACTGGGTTTGTCATCCATTGTAACGACATCACGAGCATCCCTGATCTCGCAGCGTCCGCGCAAATGTTTGCGCTGCGCGACCAAAGCTTCAAGTTCATCTTTTGGCCCATGAAGGATGAAACCGATGCGTGGGTTGAGAATGGCAGATTTTTCACAGCCAAAGATAACAACGGCGGGTCCATTGTCACCGCCCATTGCGTCTACCGATAATATGATGGGAAAGGCGCGTTGCCCACTTTGATCGGCCTGATCTTGTGTTTGGGCCGTCATCTGGGCTGCGCCTGCCTTTTTTCCCGCGTGCCTGTTCAGGCTGCGTCTTCTTCTAGATCGACCTCATCGGCCATCACTACGATTTCGTTGTCGTCATAGTGCCCGCAGGCCGCGCAAATGTGATGAGGGCGTTTCAGCTCACCGCAATTAGGGCATTCGTTGGGATTGGCGGGGGTCAAGCTGTCATGTGCGCGACGGTTGTTACGACGCGATTTCGACACTTTATTCTGTTGCACAGCCATTGGAATGGGCCTTTGGATTTCGGCAGCGCCGCAGTTATGCGGATGCGGGGTTAAAAAATGCCCGTTGGGGGGCGCGTTACGGAGCTCGCTATTCGAGCAGTATTTGATTAGCCAGCAAAGGCGTGACGTGCGTTTAGGCAAACGCCCCGCGCATGTCCAACCCAAAATGCCGCGAACTATGAAAAATACGCAATTTTGCCCAAAACGCAAGTCTGAATCAGGCGCTGGGGTCGTCTTTCAGCTTGTCTTTGAGGGCGGCAAGGCCAGCAAACGGTTTCATTGCCGCGGCGGTGAGTGGGGCGGCGCCGGGTTCGGTGACCACGGTTTCGCCCAAATCAACAGCATCGTCTGCCCGCGGGTACAGCGGCAGAGCAAGGCTTAGGGCCTCTATCATGACCGCTTCGGGTTCTATCCACTGGCGCAGCGGCTCGGTTTCGTCATCATCGGGCATTTCTGCTTCGGGCGCGTCAAGTTCTATGTAATCGCGCTGGTAGTGTCGGCGCACAGTGACGTCGATTCGCGTAGTGACTGGCGCCAAAGTTGCGATGCACGGCTGGGTAACGGTTGCCCCGAGAGCACCGACCAAAAGCCAGTCTGCTGAGCTGTGGCCTTGCAGCGTGCCCTCAAAACGCAGCTTGCGCAATCCGGCGAGGTTCAGGGTCTGCGCGATGGCCGCCAGTGCGGCTGCGTCTGGCTGCACAAGGAACTGTGTTGCCGCGTTCTGCGCCAGTCCAGCCACCCAAAGGGCCGTATGAGACGGAGGGGTCTTGGACATAGGCGGGCACTTTCGTTTCTTGTGTCGGGGGCGTTCCTTGAGTAAGTCGGAATAAAAGGCCTGTGCGATTTGAGCAAGGGGCAAGACCGAACAAGGGGGTCGACATGCGCAGTTACGCATCTGTGATTATTCTCGTAGCATCTTTGGCGCTTGCCGGCTGCTCACCAACATATCGCAACCACGGCTATATACCTTCAGACGAAGATCTGCAGGAACTGGCGATTGGTATCGACACCCGAGCCTCTGTCGAGGACCTGGTTGGACCGCCTTCGTCCGGTGGCCTGCTCGAAGGTGGCGACTATTACTACGTGCGCAGCCGGACGAAAACCTTTGGCATACGGGCCCCAAAAGAAACGGAACGTCAGGTTTTGGTTGTTAGCTTTGACGCTGCTGGTGTGTTGCAAAATGTCGAACAATTTGGGCTTGAGGCCGGACGAGTCGTGAGACTGTCTCGGCGCGTTACGTCAAGCGCCGTGGGTAATGTTTCTTTGATCAGGCAGCTTTTGGGTAATATTGGCCAGTTTGATGCGGCCGACGCCCTTTCTCGCGACGGATAGGCATCGCGTGCCCGACACATTCTTTTGTCCAGAACGCTGTCGATCGGGCGGTAGAAAGGGCACGGCGTGATCGCTTTGCTTAATCGGCGTTATACAGCGCGGGTCGCAACGTCAAAAGATGAGGTGTCTTGGGCACAAGCACTGCGTGCCCGGTGTTTTGGCATTGAGTGCGCGTACGACGTGGACCAATTTGATGTGCTGTGCACCCACATTCTCATCCATTCAGAGGCGGATAACCAGTTGGTCGGGTGTTTCCGAATGATGCCTCTTAGCGGCGCAGAAATATCAAATAGCTATTCTGCGCAATATTATGATTTGAGTGCGCTTGAGAAATTTAGTGGGCGCATGGTTGAAATGGGACGCTTTTGCGTGGCCCCTGCACAAAATGATCCCGATATTCTGCGCCTTGCGTTAGGTGCAATGACAGCTTACGTGGATGATAACGCTATTGATTTTATATTCGGTTGTTCGTCTTTTGCCGGAATTGAGACGGAGAAATATCTAGATACGTTTGCAATGCTAACGGCGCGCCACCTTGCGCCCAAGCGGTGGTTACCCCAAATTAAAGCGCCATGTGTGTTCGAGTACGCGGCCCATTTGCGCTGCCACCCAGATCTGAAAAAGGCGAGGTTGCAGATGCCGCCATTGCTTCGAACATATTTGACTATGGGGGGGTGGGTCAGCGATCACGCTGTGATTGATCGGCAATTGAACACATTGCATGTTTTTACCGGTGTCGAGATCGCGGCCATTCCTCCGGTGCGCAAAAGGTTGATGCGTGCTGTTGTTGGATGAACTCAGAATCTGAAAATCAAACAAGGTTGGCGCGCTCTTTTGGGTTCGTATCCATTTTGAGTGCAGTCGTGATGATGCCTTTGGTTGACGGGTGGCTCGTGACCGAATAGCTGGCAGCTATGGCTCGTATACCGCTTCTTCAGCTTTCAGATATTTCGCTCACTTTTGGCGGCGATCCTGTGTTCGATGGATTGTCCTTGGTCATACAGCCCGGCGATCGGGTGGCTCTTGTGGGGCGTAACGGTTCGGGGAAATCCACCTTGATGAAGGTCATGGGTGCGCTGGTGGAAGCGGACCGCGGTGACGTCGTTTCTGGCCCCGGAGTTTCGGTTGGATATATGGAGCAAGATCCTGATTTATCTGGATTTGACACCCTCGGAGAGTTTGCGCTTCATGGTCTTGATCCGTCAGAGATGTATAAGGTTGAGCGTGCGGGCGAAGGGCTGAAATTTGATCCTGACCGCCCGGTTGCTACTGCTTCTGGCGGGGAACGGCGGCGCGCGGCGCTGGCGCGTTTGATGGCCGAAGCGCCGGATCTGATGCTGCTTGATGAGCCTACCAACCACCTTGATATTGAGGCGATTGCCTGGCTGGAGGCAGAATTAAAGGCCACGCGGGCAGGTTTTGTGCTGATTTCGCATGACAGGGCATTTTTACGAGAGTTGAGCCGAGCAACGCTCTGGATCGATCGCGGAACTGTTCGGCGTATGGAAAAAGGGTTTGATGCGTTCGAAAACTGGCGTGACACGGCATGGGCCGAGGAAGATAGTCAACGCCACAAGCTTAATCGCAAGATCAAGGCAGAGGCCCGTTGGGCTGTTGAGGGCATCTCGGCAAGGCGCAAACGCAATCAGGGGCGTGTGCGCGCTTTGCAGGATCTGCGTGCGGAACGTGCTTCGCAAATCCGCCGCCAAGGCACCGCAGCAATGGCCTTGGACGCAGGGCCAAAGTCTGGCCGCAAAGTTCTTGAGGCGATTGAAATAACAAAGTGCTACGGGGGCAAAACCATCCTTGCCCCATTTTCTCTCAAGGTGCAGCGAGGGGATCGGATTGCCTTTGTCGGACCCAACGGTGTGGGCAAGACAACGCTGTTGAACATGTTGATTGGCCAACTTGAACCCGACGCGGGCACTGTCACCCAAGGCACCAATCTGGAACTGGCGGTTTTTGACCAGGCGCGCGCGCAACTCGACCCGGATTTGAGTTTGTGGGACAGTTTGACTGGTGATCCTGAAATGCGCGTCAGCGGCAAAGCTGATCAGGTTATGGTGCGCGGCTCGCCCAAGCACGTGGTTGGATATCTGAAAGAATTTTTGTTCGACGAATCGCAGGCACGTGCACCTGTGCGGTCATTGTCCGGTGGTGAAAAGGCGCGGTTGCTGTTAGCCAAGATCATGGCACGACAGAGCAATTTACTGGTCTTGGACGAGCCGACAAACGATTTGGATGTCGAAACACTGGACTTGATGCAGGACCTGATCGGACAATATGACGGTACCGTGCTTCTGGTCAGTCACGACCGTGATTTCCTCGACCGAGTTGCCGTAACCACCATTGCGATGGAGGGCGACGGTCAAGCAACAGTGTACGCCGGTGGCTGGAGCGATTATCAGTCGCAGCGGCAGGTTACAAAAGCAGAAACTTCTGGCGCAAAGACAAGCCTACCAAAGGCGAAGGCGAAGCAAGAAAATGTAGCAAAGCCAATACTGAGCTTTACGGAAAAGCACCGCTTGGACGCTTTGCCTGCTGTGATCCAAAGGCTCGAAGCTGAGATGGAAAAGCTACAAGAGCTTTTGGCTGAACCAGACTTGTTCACAAAGGCGCCGGTCAAATTTCGTAAGGCTACAGAGGCGCTGGTTGAACGACAGGATAAGCTGACGAAAGCCGAAGAAGAATGGTTGATACTTGAGGAAAAGGCCAGCACCGCTAACGTTTGAGGAAATACCTAAAATGTTTTGCATCAATTAGCGCGTTGAAATCTGTGATTTCGGGCAGCTTTTGAGGGTACGTCATGTTTCAGACATTTCGTCAAACGCTATAGTTTATGTGTTCATTCTGACTTGTTGATACAAATAGCGCACCGCACCAAGCTTCGATCGAAATATTGCTGTTGAGGGTTTCCGCAACAAAAAGCGTTACGTGGTATGGCGGGTCGGGTGCTGGCCTTTTCCTCAAGTATCAACCATTATTCTATAGCTTTCTTGGCATGTGCCCGCGAAGGAACGTCGTGGCTTTTGCTTATCGCATCCGCAGGGCTCCGTCCAAGCGAATAACCTCTCCGTTCAGATACCCCATCTCGATGATAAATGCCGCGAGCCGTGCATATTCTTCTGGAGTGCCGAGGCGAGCGGGGTTGGGGACATCTGCGGCAAGGCTGGCTTGGATATCATCGGGAAGGCCCGCGAGCATAGGGGTGTGAAAGATGCCCGGTGCAATTGTCATTACCCGGATGCCTAAGGAGGCCAGATCGCGCGCCATGGGTAGGGTCATGCCTACGACCCCACCTTTCGAGGCAGCATAAGCGACTTGTCCCTTTTGCCCGTCATAGGCTGCGATTGAGGCTGTGTTGATAATCACACCCCGCGCGCCGTCGGATTCGGGCGGGTTATCTGTCATGGCAGCCGCAGCAATGCGGGCTACGTTGAAGCTTCCAGTGAGGTTGATGTCGATAGTCTTTTGAAACGCGGGCAGCGGATGCGGCCCGTCGCGGCCAAAGGTTTTGATGCCAAGCGCAATGCCTGCGCAGTTCACGGCGGCATTCAGCCCATCCATGTTTGTGACTGCCTGACCAATAGCGTCGGTGACTGACGATTCTTCGGTGACATCTGTTTCAGCAAAAAAGCCGCCGATTTCTTTGGCGATAATCGGGCCGCGCGTTGTGTCTCGATCAAGCAGGGTGACACGCGCACCGCATGATGCGAAGTGGCGGGCCGTTGCCTCGCCCAAGCCAGAGGCTCCGCCGGTGACGAGGGCTTTGGTGGTGCTGATTTCCATAGTCTGTGCCTCTGTTTGCTGGTATCATCAGTTTGGGGATAACTTTAGCCCGGTCGTCTGACAAGCGTCGCAGTGATCCAAAGGCACGCGCATCCGCGCGCACGACATTTTTTCATGGGCGTCTTTGCCGCGCGTCAGCCCTTGTGAATCCAGCCGCCACCAAAAATACGTGTGCTGTTACGGTCATAGAACACACAGGCCTGACCGGGTGACACACCGGCTTCGGCGGCGATCAATTCAACTGTTGCTTCGGTCGGGCTGATAGGGCGAATCAAAGCCTCGGTTGGTGGGCGCGTCGAACGAACTCTGACCGACATGTGCCATTCATCTTGTGCATCAAACGGGATGTCGCCAAGCCAATTCACTTCGCGCACGGGAATTGTTCGCGTCGCGAGCATGTCTTTGGGTCCAACGATCACGCGGCGTGCATCGGCATCTAGCTTGACGACGTAAAGAGGATCGACCAGCCCGCCGATGCCCAAGCCACGCCGCTGACCGATGGTGTAGTTGATCACCCCGTCATGCTGCGCAAGCACGCGGCCATTTGTGTCAACGATGTCGCCTGGGGCGGCGGCTTCGGGACGCAACTTGCGAATCACTGCGGCATAGTCGCCATTGGGCACGAAGCAGATATCCTGGCTGTCGGGTTTGTCGGCAACACTCAATCCATATTTGGCGGCCAGAGCCCGGGTATCATTCTTGGATGGAAGATGGCCCAGTGGAAAGCGCAGGTAGTCGAGTTGCTTGGCTGTGGTCGAGAATAAAAAATAGCTTTGGTCGCGGTTGCTATCGGCGGCTGCGTGAAGCTCTGGGCCAGCATCCCCCATCTTGCGTTGGATATAATGGCCCGTTGCCATACAATCCGCATCGAGGTCGCGCGCGGTCTCTAGCAAGTCCTTGAACTTGACCCGCTCATTACAGCGAATACAGGGCACTGGAGTCGCTCCGCCAAGATAGCTGTCAGCAAATTCGTCTATTACGGCGTCTCGAAAAACATTTTCATAATCAAGCACATAGTGAGGAAACCCCATCTCTTCCGCTACTCGGCGTGCATCGTGGATGTCGCGGCCTGCGCAACATGCGCCTTGTTTGGCTAGAGCCGCGCCATGATCATAAAGCTGCAAGGTGACGCCGACGACGTCATAACCTTGGGTTTTGAGTTCTGCTGCCACGACAGAACTATCCACGCCGCCAGACATGGCAACGACAACACGTGTTTTGGCAGGTGACTTGGCAAAACCAAGGGAATTGAGCGGACCGGACTGGTCAAGCATGGGGGCTCTCCGGAAGATATGTAAGCACATATATGAAAATGCGAAATAATCTCAAGTGCGGGTTTAACCGCTCGTTAAATGAGAGTGACACAATGTTCGCGCAACCAAATTACGCGAGCGACAAAATGTATTTAAAAAAGGTGGACGGGCCCCGTGCTGTGACATTACCGGACGGAACCGTACTGACCCAGGCTGATCTGCCCGAGCGCAATACGAAACGTTGGGTGGCATCGCGCAAGGCTGCTTTGGTGCGAGGGGTTTTATATGGGCTGATAACGCAGGAAGGTGCGCAAGAGCGGTACGGGATCAGCGAAGAGGAGTTTCAAGAATGGTTGCGAGCCGTCGCCACGCACGGCGAAGACGCGCTGAAAGCTACCGCAACACAAAAGTATAGACAACCCTAAGTTGCTTTATTACAAGAGCGATAGCGGTAACGCGCCGTTAACCTTTTGCGTTCAAGTTAAGAAAATATATAAAACACCCGATTGCGGAGATTAAATAATGCGTGTGCTGCTTGTAGAAGACGATCCAGCTACATCCAAAAGTATCGAACTGATGCTGACCCATGCCAACCTGAATGTGTATGCGACTGACTTGGGCGAAGAAGGAATAGACCTAGCCAAACTGTATGACTACGATCTTATTCTGCTTGATCTGGATCTACCAGACATGACTGGGCACGAAGTTCTGCGGCAGTTACGTCTTGCTCGGATAGAGACTCCTATTTTGATCCTGTCAGGTGCGGATGATACGGAGAGCAAGATTAAGGGTTTTGGCTTTGGTGCCGACGATTACCTGACAAAACCCTTCCACCGCGAAGAATTGGTCGCGCGCATCCATGCCATTATCCGCCGATCAAAAGGGCATTCACAGTCTGTCATCGGTACTGGAGCGATCTCTGTCAATCTTGATGCCAAAACCGTTAGCGTGAATAAAAAGACAGTGCATCTGACCGGCAAAGAATATCAGATGCTCGAGCTGTTGAGCTTGCGCAAAGGTACGACGCTTACCAAGGAAATGTTCCTGAACCACCTGTATGGCGGCATGGACGAGCCAGAACTGAAAATTATCGATGTGTTTATTTGTAAGCTGCGCAAAAAGCTGAGTACGGCAACAGGCGGAGCCAACTACATCGAGACGGTTTGGGGCAGAGGGTATGTCCTGCGGGATCCTGAGGAAATGGACGACGCTGAAGGTGAAAGGATCGCCGTTGGCGCCTGAAGAAAGAAAATTGTAAAACCTAAACCCGGCACCTCTAAATGATGTGCCGGGTTTTTTATTGGTAAAAGCAGGTGAGATGCCTTTACCTTGCCTTGGCGCAACAGAAAGACTGGACCCCGCCGGACGGTGGAATTATCTGTCTGCAAGAACCGCGCACGAGGAAAGCCGTGATCCTACTGCCTGATCCAGCAACACTTTCTGAAGCACAAGCCATGGCTGAGCTTGAGCGCTTGGCCGGACTGTTGTTCAAGGCCAATAACGCCTATCATAATCAGGACGCGCCGAGTATCAGCGATGCGGAGTACGATGCGCTCAAGAAGCGCAATGTTGCAATCGAAGCGCTCTTTCCGGCGCTGAAACGTGATGACAGCCCAAGTGAACAGGTGGGAGCAGCTCCAGCGCGAGGTTTTGCAAAAGTTAACCATGCAGTGGCGATGCTGTCGCTGTCCAATGTGTTTGACGAAAAGCACGTGATAGAATTTGACGACCGGTTACGCAAATACTTGGGCTTGGGCGCACAGGTTCCGCTTGCTTATACCGCTGAACCCAAAATTGACGGTCTGTCCCTGTCTTTGCGATATGAACGCGGGCACCTGATTCAAGCTGCAACACGCGGCGATGGCGCGGAAGGCGAAAACGTTACTGAAAACGCCCGTACGATCCAGGACATCCCACAACACATCGACGGGGCCCCCGAGATTTTGGAAGTTCGCGGTGAAGTATATATGTCGCACGCTGACTTTGCAGCCCTCAATGACCGTCAGGCCCGGGCAGGGGAAAAGGCATTTGCCAACCCGCGCAATGCCGCAGCCGGATCGTTGCGCCAATTAGATGCGACGATTACCAAGGCGCGGCCCCTGTGCTTTTTTGCCTACGCTTGGGGCGAGCTGTCGAAACCGCTGTCGCAGTCACAAAAAGGTGCCATTGATCAGTTGGCTGTTTTTGGATTTAAAACCAATGCGTTGACAGCTATATGTGATGGTCCCGAAGAGATGAACGCGCATTACCGTAAGATCGAACAGATGCGGGCTGGCCTCGGCTATGACATTGATGGTGTGGTGTACAAAGTGAATGATCTGGCTTTGCAGGGTCGGCTTGGATTTCGCTCGACCACGCCCCGGTGGGCCACGGCGCACAAATTTCCTGCTGAACTGGCCTGGACACATCTTGAATCGATTGACATTCAAGTGGGCCGCACCGGTGCGCTTTCCCCCGTAGCGCGATTAACCCCGGTCACTGTGGGTGGCGTCGTTGTCTCAAACGCGACATTGCACAACGAAGATTATATCGCAGGTCGTGACAACAAGGGTGCCGTAATTCGCGATGGCAAAGACATTCGTATGGGCGATTGGGTGCAGGTCTATCGCGCGGGTGATGTCATTCCTAAAGTTGCCGATGTCGACCTGTCGAAACGCCTCACGACGGCCTATCCGTTTATCATGCCAGACAAGTGCCCGGAATGCGGGAGCGCTGCGGTGCGCGAACTGGGTGATGCGGTGCGAAGGTGCACCGGTGGTTTGATCTGCCCCGCGCAGGCGGTTGAAAAATTGAAACATTTTGTTTCCCGCACCGCTTTTGACATAGAAGGGCTAGGGGCCAAACAGGTCGAACAGTTTCATACCGACGGGTGGATCGCAGAGCCTGCAGATATATTCACTTTGCGCCTGCGCTTTGGTCAGGGCCTGCAACAGTTGAAAAATCGCGAAGGGTGGGGCGAAAAATCGGCCATCAACCTTTTTGATGCAATCGATGACCGGCGCAAAATTGGGCTGGGGCGGGTTATTTTTGCGCTTGGTATCCGCCATGTTGGCGAAGCAGCGTCCAATCTATTGGCCGCCCATTATCAGGAGTGGTCGGTTTTTGCCGACGCAATGCGTGCCGCGCATGAAGGCAACTCTGCAATGGATGAGCTGATGAGCATTGATGGTGTCGGCCCCGTTATGGCGCGATCGTTGACAATCACCTTTCAACAGCAGGCCGAGCGGGACAGTATTGATCGGCTGATCGCGCATCTTAACATCCAGCCTGCTGACCGCCCCATTACAGATGGCAGCCCCGTGGCCGGGAAAACTGTTGTCTTCACTGGGACGCTCGAGAAAATGACCCGTGCCGAGGCCAAGGCACGTGCCGAAGCGCTTGGTGCCAAAGTGGCGGGGTCTGTTAGTGCCAAAACTGACATCGTGGTCGCAGGCCCGGGTGCGGGTTCAAAGGCCAAAAAGGCTTCTGATTTGGGAATAAAAGTGGTGGATGAGGACGGTTGGCACACTCTAATCGGCGCCACATGAGCAGACCGGAAATCCTGTTTCCCTTGTTTGCAGCCCTCGATTCGCTGACTGGGGTAGGTCCAAAAACGGCTCAAAATCTTGGGCAATTGGGGATTTTGGCGCCGCGCGACGTACTTTTTACGTTGCCTCACACTGGCATTGATCGGGCGCTGCGTGGTTCAGTTGAGGGGGTTGGACTGCCCACAACCGTTTCGGTAAGGGTAATCGTCGGCGCGCATCACCCGGCGCGTAACCGTGGCGGGGCTTACCGCATCCACGTGGAAGACGAAAAAACCAGTTTCCAGATCGTGTTTTTTCATGGCCGCAGTGATTATCTGGAACGAGTTTTGCCACAGGGCAGCACGCGAATCGTATCGGGCAAGGTCGAGCTGTTCGACGGTGTTATCCAGATGGTGCATCCAGAATTTATTGTCCCAGAAGAAGAGGCTGGCGATATTCCACTCTTTGAGCCGGTGTATCCACTGACTGCCGGCATCACCCAAAAGACCATGTTCAAGGCCACCCGGTCAGCGCTGACTCGTGCGCCAGACCTGAACGAATGGATCGATCCTGCGCAACTGGCACACGCAGCTTGGCCCGGATTTGTACAGGCGATGCAATCTGTTCACACACCCGGCGGGCTTGAAGATCTGGCATTTTCCAGTCCGGCCAGAACGCGGCTGGCTTATGATGAATTGATGGCGCACCAGTTGACTTTGGCCTTGGCGCGCGCCTCTGAACGTCGTGTGCGCGGGCGGGCGACGGTTGGCGATGGGCGCCTGCGTGACCGGGTGCGCGCGCAACTGCCCTATGCCCCTACGGATGCGCAAGATCGTGCAATTTCCGAGATTGAGCATGACATGGGGCAAGCCAGCAGAATGAACCGCCTGTTGCAAGGGGATGTAGGCGCAGGGAAGACGCTTGTCGCCTTTATGGCGCTTTTGATCGCAGTCGAGTCTGGCGGACAGGGGGTGATGATGGCGCCCACTGAAATCCTCGCGCGTCAACATCTTGAAGGTCTTCAGCCGCTTGCGGAAAGTGCAGGCGTCGTTTTGGAATTGCTCACAGGCCGTGACAAAGGGGCGGAGCGGCGATCAAAACTGGCGGCTCTCGCCCAAGGGGACATCCAAATTCTTGTCGGGACACATGCGGTGTTTCAGGCGGATGTCGTGTTCTGTGATTTGCGGCTGGCAATCGTGGATGAACAGCACCGTTTTGGTGTGCGGCAACGGTTGGAATTGGGAAAAAAAGGCACCGCGGCGGATGTTTTGGTGATGACCGCGACACCGATTCCGCGGTCGCTTGCTCTGGCGCAATATGGCGATATGGACGTCTCGGTACTTGATGAAAAACCACCCGGTCGCAAGCCGATTAAAACCGCTTTGGTCAGCATTGGCCGCATGGACGAGGTGATCGAGCGGCTGCGCGCAGTCATGGCAGAGGGTCGACAATGCTATTGGGTGTGTCCCTTGGTCGAAGAGAGCGAGGCCGTCGATCTGACCGCAGCCGAGGAACGTTTCAAGCGATTGCGCACAGCTTTGGGCGAGGGGGTCGTTGGGTTAGTCCATGGTCAGATGCCTGCCGCTGAAAAAGACGCGGCCATGGCGCGCTTCCAAAGGGGGGAAACCGGGGTATTGGTGGCCACCACCGTGATCGAAGTGGGCGTGAATGTGCCCAATGCAACGATCATGGTCATCGAGCGGGCCGAAAACTTTGGTCTTGCGCAATTGCATCAGTTAAGGGGGCGCGTGGGTCGCGGCACAGAGGCGTCGACCTGTTTGCTGATGTATCAAAACCCACTATCAGAGGCTGGTCAGAGGCGGCTAGAAGTTCTGCGGGAAACCGAAGACGGCTTTCGCATTTCCCAAACCGACCTAGAAATGCGTGGCTATGGTGATCTTATTGGAACCGCGCAGTCTGGGGTGCCTCGTTTTGCGATTGCCGACATAGAACAACAAGGCGCGCTTATGGCTGTCGCTCAGTCGGATGCCCGTAAATTGCTGGCTGACGATCCGGGCTTGGCCAGCCCGCGCGGTGCTGCAGCGCGTGTTCTGTTGTGGTTAATGCGCCAGGATGAAGCGATCCGTTTGATTTCCGTAGGTTAGTATATTTGTTCTATTAAGTTCACAAATGTTCTTAAAAAGTTCTTTACCAACCGTTAATAATATGAGAACAAAGGGGCAACTCAAAGACGGAGACGACCAAATGACCATTTTGCGCCACATCAAGGAAATTGCATATCGCGCCGAAGCAACCTTGTTTCAGGATGCAATGGGAGCGGCCGCCTTGGTGGTGATGCTAGTGATTGGCTTGCACCTTCCGTCTTTGATCTGAGTTCTGCCTGCGATCTTGCTGTGATCCCTTTTGCGCCCGTCCCATATTGGCGCCTCTGTATTGGGCATTGCCTGCCCTGTTTGCCTCAGGGTTTACTGGATCCGTCCCAAGCAAGATACGCGTTTCCTTGCGCCGCCATCCGTCGGGATGTGCGGCGCTTTTTTTGTATGAAGTGCATCAAGATTGGCGAATTATTCTGATCAATCCCGAGCCTGAACAACCAGATGAAACTCTGCGTTTATGACATATTTTTAAGCTTAAAACTGACAATACTCGGCAGAGGTGTTGCTTATCTTTGCTCGATACATCCATCCTTCGCATCCAAGGCAAAGTTGGCCTGCAAGGCTTGCTCCATGGCCTCGTCCGTGGCCTCAATCGTCAGCAGGATCGATGCGTGCCGGTTTTTATATTCGCGGGCGGGTTCCAGCACTTCGAAACCGTCAAAGGGGGCACCGGGTACGGGCCCACCGTTTTTCAGCATCGCACGCAATGAATCACGGGCTGCGCGTACTTCTTTGTGACTGCGCCCAATTATAGCGCTTCCGGTGACCGCGGCTGCGGCCTGACCCAATGCGCAGGCTTTGACGTCCTGACCGAACTGGGCGATTCGCCCATCCTTGACCTGCACTTCCACTGTCACGGTTGATCCGCACAGGGGTGAGCGCTTTTTGACGGTGGCATCGGCAGCTTCTAAGCGGGCAGTGTGCGGAATATCCGCCGCCAGCCCTAGAATGCGGTTGGAGTAAAGTTTTATCAGGTCTGTATCGGTGGGCATGGCCCCTCCGGTCTGGTGTCTATGTACATTGATCTCTACATAGTGGTGCCCAAGCAAGAAGCAAAGGTTTTGCCATGGTAGATAAGGTCACGTTTAATCCGGCCACGCTGCAGTTTGACGATCGCGGGCTTATCCCTGCCATTGCGCAAGACGCGGACAGTGGTGAAGTGCTCATGATGGCGTGGATGAATGCTGCGGCTGTTGCGCAAACGCTTGAGACTGCGCGCGTGACCTATTGGAGCAGATCGCGACAATCGTTTTGGATAAAGGGTGAGACATCGGGCCATGTGCAAGAACTGGTCAGCATGGCCATAGATTGCGACCGTGACTGTTTACTGGTGCAAGTTAAACAGACCGGCCCGGCCTGTCATACTGGGCGTCGCAGTTGTTTTTATACCGATGTTACAGATGGTTCTGAAGTTGAACTCATGTCGCCAATTGCTTAAGGATGGTTGGCTAAAGTCCGACCATCTGGCGTATGTCGATCGCTGAATACCCTTCTGCCCGATATGTTGCGATCGCCCGCGCGTCGTCGCGTTTGGCAAGGCGTTTGCCCGCCGAATCGCGGATCAGCCGGTGGTGATGATAGATAGGTGTTTGCCGGTTCATAAGCTTTTGCAAAATAACGTGAATGCTGGTTGCTTCGGCAAGATCGGCACCGCGCACAACCTCGCTGATACCTTGGTCTGCGTCATCTACAACGACCGACAGGTGGTATGACGTGCCCATATCGCGACGCGCGAGCACGATGTCGCCAATGTTGCGCAGGGGATTAGAGTGGACCGCGTTCTTGTGACCTGCTGCCACGCCGGTTTCATCATACTTCAACGGTTCTGTAATGATCGCCAGCGCGCGCTCCATGTCCAGCCGCAATGTGTCGGCTTTTGGGCGAGGACCGGTGCGCGGGTGGCGTATGCGACAGGTGCCGGGATACACCACACCGTCTGGCCCATGCATCGGTGCGCCCTCTTGGGGGGCACTGACGGCTAATGCGATATCACGGCGCGTGCAGTCACAGCGGTAGAGCAACCCGTCATCCCACAATTGATCAAGGGCCTTAGCATAAGTTTCCGTTTTGTCTGACTGGCGCAAAACGGGTTGAGGCCATGTCAGGCCCAACCAGCCCAGGTCATCATATATTTGCGCCTCCCAATTTTGTCGTGCACGGCTTTGGTCGATGTCTTCGATTCGCAACAGGAACGTGCCACCTCGGGCCTGCGCCCGATCAAAGGCAAGCAGTGCCGAATAGGCGTGCCCTAGGTGTAATGGTCCCGTTGGAGATGGTGCGAAGCGGGTGATATAAGTCACATTTTTTCAATGATATAGACGGTTGAATTCATGTTTAACGCGGGCAAATGTGGCCCATAGTCCTTGAACACCAGACGGGCAGCGCCACAATCCGTCCACTCGGCCACGCCCGCTTCGTTGACTGGATCCTCAAGCGCGTGGTCATTGAATGAAA
>Ga0206126_10003019_pt1 | contig 17434 bp, 11 predicted proteins | sample Helgoland_Spring_5_FD_148621 | JGI IMG/M metagenome (GOLD analysis project Ga0206126, IMG submission 148621) | Pelagic subsurface seawater microbial communities from Kabeltonne, Helgoland, North Sea - Helgoland_Spring_Bloom_20160412_1 | ecosystem: Environmental > Aquatic > Marine > Epipelagic ...
CTCGCTTTGCCGAGAAGACTAAGAGCATGGTGGAGAACGGTATTGATGTCTCCATTGTTGGCAAGCGAGTAGTTGAAGCGCTCAATGCAGGGGAGCTGTATATCTTTACCCATCCCAATTACCGTGCCCTTGTACAGCAGCGATTCCAAGCTATTGATGCGGCATTTGAAAGAGCGGCCGAAAGTCCATTGTTGCAACATGTGGTCAAGCAAAAAGTAGATTTTTCTTAAGGAATCTAACCAATTTCAGGGGATGAAAAAGTGCCTATAAAAAGTATAGCCATGATCAAAAATGGTCTCGATTTATCTCTTTATCGCACGCCTAATTTGCCAACGTTTTGATTCTAAAAATCGTACTTGGCGGCCTCATAGATGATCATCGCTTTTTCCCAGACCTCACCCACCAGCCCGTCACCTACTGGCTTTGCATCCAGCTCAATCACCGGCCCAATATGTTTACTAGAGTTAGTGATCCACACTTCGTCCGCCTTGCGGACTTCGTCCATGGTAACCACCCGCTCCTGCACTTCAATGGTACCCTCTGCACGCAAAGCTTCAATCGCCATATGTCTGGAAATTCCCGGCAGTATCTGATGATCCAGACTTGGCGTGGCGACTACCCCATTTTTAACAATAAATACATTACTGCAACTAGCCTCGGTCAACTCACCTTGCGCGTTATACATGATGGTTTCGTCTCGCTTTAATTCGTAACTTTCTTGGAAATGCAAAACATTGCCGAGCAGAGCAGTCGACTTAATATTACATCGGCGCCAACGCAAATCCTCGCTTGACACCACCCTCAAACCCGGTTTGGTTTTTCGATTGGGAACTGAAGGGTGGGGATCTATATCGATAACCATGCCAAAAACAGTAGGCTTGGTATTAAAAGGAAAACCATGAAAACGCCGCCCTTCACTACCACGACTTACCTGGAAATATATACCGAGGTTCTGGCCGCCATTTTTTTCACTTAAATTTTCTGCCACCTCCCACCATTGCTCATCGGTTAGTGGATTGTCAATACCAATGCTCTTGAGTCCATTTTTCATCCGCTTCATGTGCAAGTGAAAACCGACCATTTGGCCATCATAAGATGGCGTAACATCATAAATACCATCACCAAAAATGAATCCTCGATCCAAGGGCGATATTGTTGCTTGCTCGGCAGGCATATACTCACCATTTAAATACACGATCATGCTAATACTCGCTCACAAAAGTTATTTTTTCATGTCTAAGTCACTAGAATTACACAGACTTGATTATCTTTACTACTCCCAAGCTACAGATAGGAATGATATAAACCAGTGCAAAGCCAACCGAAAGAGCTGAATAGCCTTTCGCTACAAGAGCCACAATACCGAGTGAGCCCACCAATGCACCAAACACCAGTGTAATAACCGCAATAACGGCCCTTGCTGGTTGGCTCAAGGTATCATTTTCCGCTTTCACTACCATCTCGATGCGCTCAATAAGGCCTTGTACTAGCCCCGCCCCAGTCTCCACCAGCGTACCAAGCAGTGCTACCAAGAAAACCATCAGCAACAGCGCCGAGGAATACTGTGACATCATCCAATAATTGGGAACTGGTTGTTCTAATACTTGTGGATAGCCAGCTGCATAACTGATATGAAAAAGCACCGCGGGAATCATTACGGCGACACCTGCAATAGCACCGGCTAACAAAGCTTCGCGTCGCGTCTGAATGGCACGTGTAGAAAATAGTAATACTGGCGCAATGGCTAAGTTATACATGGCATAGAGGATTCCTCCTTGCAACCAGCCGGATTGAATGCTGCCGCGAGTTAAAGCCGCTAAAATATCAACCTCGCCATTGTTGAGTATTTCAATAAAATAGTAGCCAAATACGAGGTACATACCAATAGACCAAAATGTCAGTACTTTCTCCACTGCTTCACGTCCAAAATATACCAACACAACCACTAATAGCAGTACACCAGTCATACCAAAATGACTAGATATAGCGAATTCTTGTTCAAGTATATTGCCGGCGGCGGAACCTACCACACCCAGAACCAACAAAAACAAAAGCAAGTAGAGAATTTCAAAACAGACCCAGAAAGGGCCAATCAACTTCTTAAAAAACGACCTGTAGTCGTACAATTGAAAAACACGCGCAAATTCATAAGTACAGGAGAGCACGACAGCAAACACAAAGGCAGCAGCAACAGTTCCTAAAAGTCCCCCCAGCAGGCCATAACGAGTAAAAAATTCCACCACCTCTCTGCCAGTACCGTATCCACCCCCCATAACAACGGAAATAAACACCGCAGCCGGCACAATATAGACATGAAAGATCCGATTCAAAAGCTACTCCTGGTCGTCATTTTGATTGTCGTTCCACGCTGCCGTTCTCTTGACGGCATCACCTCTTCTTAGATATTGACTAACGGCAATAGCGTTAACCTCAATCTGAAAAAAAATCCCACGTTCAGAGCTCATCGAGTAATTCACGCGCGATAATCACTCTCTGAATTTCACTGGTCCCTTCGTAGACAGAGGTCACCCGAACATCACGAGCGTAGCGCTCTAGGGGACAGTCCTGGGTATAGCCCATACCGCCTAGCAACTGCTGAGCCGTATAACAGACCTTGTTACCTGTTTCTGTTGCATGAAGTTTGGCCATCGCTGCCGCCTTATTGAAAGACTTCCCACTGTCCTTTAAACAGGCAGCGTTCATCAATAACAAACGCGATGCCTCAAGCTGAGTATAAGCATCTGCCATCATCCATTGCAGACCTTGAAAGCTAGAAAGACTGCGACCGAATTGCTCTCGCTCAGTGATATATTGACGTGCGTAATCCATAGCGGCAAAACCCACCCCCAGCGCCAGAGAACCTATACCAATTCGCCCACCCGCAAGCTCCGCCACAGCAATACGAAATCCATCGTTCAGCTCACCCATCAGAGCAAAGCTTGGAATTCGACAATTATCAAAGCTAACCATATTGGTAGTAGACGCATGCTGGCCCATTTTTTGTTCCGCTTTACCAATGATTAGACCTGGCGTACCGGCCTCAACCAAGAAACAAGAAATACCTTTGCCTTTGGAGGCATCCGCATCAGTAACCGCCCATACCACAAACAGACCCGCGTATTCAGCACTGCTTATCCATGCCTTGGTACCATTGATAACCCATTGATCGCCATCTTTTACCGCCTTCGTTTTCATACCAGCAGGGTCCGAGCCAGCGCCCTGTTCAGATAAGCAAAAACTTCCTGCCGCATAATCACCAGACAACAACTTAGGTAAATACTGTTGCTTTTGCTCTTCGTTAGCCACGGATTGAATTACTTCACCCACCATATTTGTCACTGACATTGTCACTGCGGTTGAAGCACAGGCTCTGGCTATTTCTGTGATAGCCAAACTAAAGGAAACCACACCTGCATCGGAGCCTCCATAATCCGCATTGACATTCAGACCCATAAAACCCAGATCAGCGAGCTTTTTAAGATTAGCTAAAAACAGTTGTCGGTTTTTAATTGGATCCTCATCTCGATCAAGCTGGGCGGCAATCGGCTCAAGCTCGGCAGCGGCAAACTTTCGCGCCATATCTTGGATTAGTGTTTGATCTTCTGTTAATGCCAAATGCATTATCTATCTGCCTTATTTACTCAGTAAATTCATTACGCATCTGATAATATTCTTTACCACAGTTACATTAAGAAGCCCTCATTACAGCCTTTACTTCTAAGAACTCATACAGGCCATAGCGCCCCCATTCACGACCGTTACCGGACTGTTTGTAACCGCCAAAGGGTGCCTCTGCCACTAATGGCGCGCCATTAATATGAACCATGCCACTTTTCATTTGCTTGCCTATATTCTCAGCGGTCTCTTCATCGTTTGCATATACATAAGATGAGAGTCCATATTGTGTTCCGTTTGCAATATCGATAGCTTCCTCTAACCTAGTGTAAGGTATCACCACTAGGATCGGGCCAAATATCTCTTCTTTAGCGAGCATATGATCATCACGCAAACCAGCAAAAATGGTCGGCTGTATGTAATAACCATCGTCGCAACCAGGTACAGGTTCCTTGCCGCCAAATACAGGTTTAATACCTTCATCCTCAGCATCTTCCAAAATGCCTAAAACTTTTTCAAATTGGGCGCGATTAGCCATGGGTCCAAGTTGCGTCGCCTCATCTGAAGGATCTCCGACAACATAAGATTTAGCTGTCTGTACAGCTATCTCGACCACCTGATCATACAAATTTTCAGGAACAAGAAGACGCGTGCCCGCATTACAGGATTGACCAGTATTTTCCATGCACAGCCATATACATTCGGGCACGACAGCTTCAAGGTCAATGCCTTCGGTCAAAATCATGGGTGATTTTCCACCCAATTCCTGACATACGCGTTTAACCGTATTTGCCGCAGCCTGAGCTACGGCGATACCTGCATGAGTTGAACCGGTGAACGAAACCATATCAATATCGGGATGCTGACTGATAGCGGCTCCCACCACTGGTCCAGCGCCATAGAGTAGGTTAAAAACACCCTTAGGCAACCCCGCCTGGTCAATGACTTCAGCGAATAAATGTGCCGATAGACATGAAAACTCAGATGGTTTGACCACCATAGTGCAACCTGCAGCAATCGCAGGTGCCACCTTAGCAACCAGTTGACTGATGGGCCAATTCCACGGCGTTATAAGACCACATACACCAACAGCCTCGTGATGGAGACTATATCCTGGATATGACTCCGTTAGCTCAATGCTTCTGAGAGCTTGAATTGTTGACTCAAGATGCTCAATACCAGTAAGCGCCTGAACCTCGCGTGAAAGCGTAATTGGAGCCCCCATTTCCAGAGAAATCGCTTCAACAAAATCTTCATAGCGTGCTTTGTAAGCAGTGAGAATTTTCTCCAGATATTCAAGACGTTTTAACTTGGGAGTAAGTTGAAAAGTATGAAGTGCTGTCTTAGCAGCCAACACTGCTTCATCGACATGCTTGGCATTGCCCAGCGTAAGACATCCAATTATGTCAGCGCTAGCTGGATTGACAATATCCATATCAGTCCCGGAAATTCGTGCGCTTTGCCAATTTCCATTGATATAAAATGAGTCTAGATTGAAGTTGTTTCTTACCACTAGATTGCTCTGTTCCTGTGTAAATTATTCCCATTATTAGATGTAATAACTGTTTTAATGGCCATATCAGTATCAAATATTAGTCTTCTGTGATGATGTCGCCGACTTTAGAGTGACGCTGAAACCAAGCCAAAATTGCATTGACTTTCGCTATCAAGTGACTAGGACGATATTCGATCCAGTGACTGGCGCCAGGTACTCTCACTAAAGCCGTATCGATTTCTTCAACCTGAAGGGCATTGAAGTATTGTTCTGCCTCCCAAATTGGCGTACGCCAATCCTGCTCTCCTGTAATAAGCATCGTCGGCGTGGTCACATTTCCCACCAACGAAAGTGGTGAGTATGACCAATAATCCATTGGATTATCCCAAGGCAGATCACTAAACCAATAACTCGTCATGAGCTTATCAAGATCAGACGTTAAGGTGAGACTACTCCAATTGATCACTGGATTAACCGCTGCAGCTGCACGAAAGCGATCAGTCTTACCCACAATCCATGCGGTTAGTGTTCCACCGCCACTGCCTCCTGTCACATAGAGACGATCCTCATCAATGAAACCCATTGCAAGTGCTGCATCAACCATGTCCATGAGATCGTCATAATCCCGGCTGGGAAAATTGTGGTCAATGGTATGGGCAAAGTCAGAACCATAACCTGTAGATCCCCTCGGATTGCCGTATACCACAATATAGCCCGCTGACGCATAGAGCTGATTATTGGCTGCAAATTGGGGACCGTAGGACGCCCAAGGACCCCCATGTATTTGCAGAATCATTGGATAGGTTTTAGACGAATCAAAATTCGGAGGGCGCATTACCCAGTACTGAATCTCGCGCTTATCAAAGCTCGACTTGACACTGTGCTCCTCAACCGTAGCTAGGAGCACAGTGTCACGCAATGAGCGATTAAAGTCGGTGACTGTTTTCACGCGCCCTAGCCGATCAATAATACCTAATTCTGATGGTTTTGTGGTGTCACCTAGTGTAATAGCCGCAACTCCAGCGCTAGCCGAAAATTGACCCATTACATAGGGTTGATCCAGCTCCCATCCAGAGAGCTTATCACTCAATATTGAAACTGCGCCGTCTTTCGAGAGTAGCGCCAAAACGGTCTTTCCTCGATCCTCGTACTGAATGTAATGTTGCTGATTATCTGGATGCCAGGCGAAATCGACAATACTTAAGTCATTGTCGGTAGTCAATTCGCGGACATCTGACCCGTCCAGCTTGGCGGTATAGAGCTGATATTCATGATAAATGCTAGGCCTATCTTGGTGCGCTATCCAAGCTATCCGGTCACCATCAGGGGATATCTTTGGCGTCGAATCAGGGCCCGACTGAGTAGTGAACGAAGCGAGTTGGCGTGTTTTTAGATCTAATTTAACAACATCTGTATCCCAGGGTTTATTGACGTTATTTTTAAAATTAATGCTGAGCAATAAACCCGAAGAATCAGGTAGCCATTCCAAGGGACTATTATGATCTTGTTGTCCATGCGTTAACTGCTGAGCTTCACCACCTTCTATTGAAATTAAAAATACTTGGTGACGGCTGAATGGTAAATACCCAGCGCCGTCTACTCTGAACTGACTGCGCGTTTCAACGACGATGGGATCCGCCCAGTCGGCACCCTCGGGAGCGGCAGGCAGTGTGCCCATAGTTTCCGGTTCGTAGGCAACAGACATAGTAAATGCCAACCATTTCCCGTCCGGCGAGAACGCTAGATTAGTCGGATCTGAGAGACCTTCACCCAATTCCAATCTCTTAGACGAGCCTAACTGCTGCAAATAAATATGGGATTTATCTTCCCTATAGGCGACAAAAGCAATGGTATCCCCCGAAGGTGTAAACGCAGGTACGCCGACAGCATCAAAATCGTCTGAAACCTGCAGCATATTGTTACCATCCGCATCGATGAGCCACAGATCACTCCTGCGTTGATCAGTCATGATATCCATAGAAAAGCGATGAAAAGCAATAGTCTGTCCGTCCGGTGACATCACCGGATTAGAAGCATAGGAAATTTTAAACACATCTATTGCCGAAATTGGCTCTCTGGCTAGACCCTCATTACTCAAAAATAATGCAGAGCCAACAGCCATTATAATTTGCAATATCTTTGTCTTTATTAGTTGTTGAGGGTACATTTTTTGCCTCGCGGATACCGATGCAGAACAGTGTCGCACATAGTCTATTGCCTCAAAGAATTTACCAAGTGCACAAAATTAAAACATCACCCTGAACAAATATCATCTATGAATTTTGTTCAGGGTGAGATCTGAGACTTACTTTATTGAGCTATTGCCCGAAGCGGGCACGGAATTCTATACCAATAGTTCTGGGGCGAATATAGTTAGCACGACCATCTCCTAACTCCGTTTCAATCCATGTAAGACCCTCTCTATTAGTCAAATTGCGTGCAAAAACATCAACCGACACGGAATCATTAATATCTGCACCAAGGGTTAGATTGACTGTGGTGAAGCCACCTGCAGCTAGACCTGATTGCTGAAGATTATTGTAATACTCACCTATATGAGCTATGTCAGCTCGTGCAAACGTTGGACGACCCGCTATATTGAAGTCAGTCTGCAAACCAAGAGATGCCTGAAACTCAGGCGAGCCGGGAAGCCGGTCACCTGATTTAGCGCCGAGCGGTGTACTATCAGCAGCTAGCTCCGCCTGAATATGAGATAGCGCGTAATCAAGGCGCCAAGAGTCTGCGAACAATAGCTGGCCATCGACCTCCACTCCTCTACTTCTCGCTTCACCGGCATTAACAATGGTTTCGAAGCCACAGGCAAGAATCTGCTTAACCGGAATGCCCGTCCAATCAACTTGGAAAGCAGACACATTGAGCATCGCACTCCCATCGGCGAAGGAAAATTTTGCCCCGAGTTCAAAACTGTCCAGCTCATCTGAATCAATCTGATCTGGTACGCCACTAGTGTCACATATGTCAGACGGAATCTCGGGGTGAGGACCGCCTAGACGAAACCCTTGAGAAAATGTTCCGTAAAAGGATGTTGAATCATTAGCCCTATAATTCAGACTAAGTTTGTAAGTCTGGCCTGAGTCATCATTTTCAACAAACCCTTCTGATCTACCACCATTGAAAACACCATCACTAACATCTGGCGACTCCTTGTCGTAGTCATAATGTCGAACACCAGCAACGGCGGTTAATTGATCCGTTAGGTCAAATGAAGCCTCTCCAAAAAATGCCAACTGCTTTAAATTATTTCCAAACGCACTCTCAAACAACAGAGCACCCTCAAAAGGGTCTAACGCGGATGCCCCTTCAAACGTCATCATTTGGCCAGCCTTCCTCTTGTAATCCTGATAAAAGGCACCCACCAAGAATTGTAAAGGCCCATCAAACCGAGTATTTACTCGCAATTCCTGGTTAAATTGTTCAGCATCTGACGAATCTGCCAAATACAGAGGGATATCGTCTACATCCAGTAAAGGGCCGAAATAGGCACCAAGATCACGATCTTGTAGAGTCTTCGAATCCACTATCGAGGTAGAAGAAAAAATTTCATAAGAGCCCATATCAAGGCTCATTTTTAGATTGGTCACATCTAAATCAATACCCAGCGACTCACCACTTCCGTCTTGCCTTTGGAAAGGACTTCTGAGGGTACCTCCCAGTGCTAGCATTGACTCTGGAATACCTACTTGATCTATGTCCTGAGTCATATAACTTAGCGTCACATTAAAATCCTCACTTACCTGCCAGAGCGCTGTTATACGTCCGCCAGTATACTGGTCATCACCTGTACCTCTGCTCGTAACAATGCCGCCGAATGCATCCGCCCAAACTGCTTTATCAGCGCTATCACCAGCGATATTTTCATAATAACCACTGTTATCGTAGTCGTAGCCAACAATACGGATGGCGAACTTATCTTCCACCACCGGTAAGTTAAGTACAGCTCGCGCCATGGTATTGCGACCACCTAGATCGGCGGTAGATGAGGTGGAACCGCCAATCTCAGCTGAAAAGTCAGTGAGGTCCGGTGCGTTCGGAATTACTCTAACTGTTCCTGCAATCGAGCCATCACCATACAAAGTACCTTGCGGGCCACGCAGCACCTCAATACGCTGCATATCAACATATTTTAGATCTGGGTTACCACTGCCTAAACTGCCCATGCCGGTCACTGGAGTTTCATCTATGTAAACACCGACAGCGATATCATCCTGTGGCGATGCAGTCACGCCACGGATAATGATGCCATTGCGGCCTGCTCCACGATCAAGAAAATTCGCAGAAGGCAATGACCGAAGATAGTCATCCATTCCAACCATTCCACGCTTGCTAATCTGATCTTCACTGGCAACGGAGATACTAGCTGGAATGTCCAGCACACTGGTATCACCTCGCTTTGTCGCAGTAACAACGATTTCTTCTAACGCGGTAGCAGGCCCCTCGTCACTCTGCGCGCTCACTGTTTGTGTGACTAAGCTAGCGCACAAGCCACCTAATAAAGATGCTAATACCGTCTTTTTGTTCAGCCTCATAATCTACTCCCAGTATTGTTAACAACGTTTTCAAAGCTTTTGTAAAATGATTTTTATAGTCAACTATAATATAAAAATTTAAATTAAATTGTTATATTGCCTTTTTTACTCACTTTAATGAATTTAAAATAATATTAATTGTATTTATATTTGTAGTCAACTATAGTTTTGCAGGTATAGGATATTGGTCATTGAAGAAAATCTATGAGCTTAAGACAAATAAATAAAGCCAACCGGCAAAAAATTATAGTGGCAAATGCAGCTCGCCTTTTCTCTTCTGTTGGTTATGATCTCACGGGAATTGAAATGGTAGCTGAGCGATCCAATGTATCTCCAGCCACTATCTACAACAACTTTGAAAATAAAATTGGGCTACTATTGGCTGTGCTAACAGAGGAAGGCAAAGGTGTTAAAGACATTGGCGAAAAAATTATTCTTCAACACCAACCAGAAGACGTGAGTGTCATTTATCGCTTGATTGAACATTATGTCAGCCATCCAATGGAGTTTATGAACAAGTCATGTTGGCGACAAGCACTCGCAGCGTCAACTGCATCGTCAAATAAAAAGTTTACCCGAGAATATCAGAATGTTGATCAACAGCTAAAGACTCAGCTTGTTGCAACAATGACCATTCTGCACAGAGCGCAGGTGTTTGTACATGAGGTAGATCCAGTATCTCTGGGAGAGATTATCTGGAATAACGTCGATCAGATGTTCACTGATTTTATTTCTGATGAAAACATGTCTCTCGATGAATTGAAATCATCAATCAACAGACAGACGTCTGCTCTTATGAGCTTAGCCCTAGTGAAGATATAATTTTTTTGTTATGACCAGAAAACCTTCATGCAAGTTAAACCCTTTACGATCGGTTTCGCTGTCTAACAACATTGGTGACATTCAACCAAAACAACTTAATATGACGATCAAATAAAAATTATGCCCCTTACAGTAAAACGCCCATCTAAGTCTATCTATGACTATATTATTGTCGGCTCAGGCTCCGCTGGGAGTACCTTGGCAGGCAGGTTATCTGAAAATAGTGCCAACAACATTCTATTAATTGAAGCTGGACCCAGCGACAGGGACATCTTTATTCAAATGCCAGCCGGCCTCGGCATCCCGCTTATGAAGGATCACTATAACTGGAAATTTTATGCGGAAAAAGAGGACTTTACCACTGCCACCAAGGGGCCCTACACCCCGCGTGGACGTGTGCTTGGAGGTTCGTCATCCATCAATGGCATGAACTGGGTAAGAGGAAACAGCGCTGACTATGATCACTGGAGTGACTGCGGCCTCACGAGCTGGAGCTATAACCATTGCTTACCCTATTTTAAGCGTAGCGAAACCTATGAGCATGGAGACGCCTTGTACAGGGGCAGAAAGGGACCAACAAAAATAGTTAAAGCACAAGCGACTAACCCGCTGTTTCAAGCTTTTCTCGACGCCGCCAATGAGTATGGCTTAGCACTCAATCCTGATCACAATGGTGCAAACCAAGTAGGTGCACACAAGACCCAACGCAACGTCGCTGATGGAATCAGACATAGTGCTTCCCAAGCTTATTTATTCGACCAACCGAATAAGCCCAATTTAGATATTATTCTCGAAACTCGTTGCACTTCAATCGAATTTTCTGGTGCCGATGCAGTAAAAGTTCACCTACTTCACAAGGGTGAAAATTTTTCCATTGACGTTGCTCAAGACGTAATTTTATCGGCAGGCGCCATACAGTCACCACAACTATTGATGCTTTCCGGTATTGGTGACGCAGATATACTTGCGAGCACCGGTATCTCACTGCGTCAGCATATACCCGGTGTTGGTGCAAACTTGCAAGATCATCCAGCCTGGTGCTTTGACTATAGCGCGACGAATCCTCGGGATTCACTGGCGTCAAAGCTTGACCATTTGGGGCGACTAAAGGTCGGTGCCCAATGGTTGCTAACAAAGCGAGGGCTAGGAATATCTAATCACTTTGAAGTAGGTGCTTTTTTATCTCTTTCAGAAAAACAGCCAATCCCAGATGTGCAAATGGAATGCATTGCCATGAGAGGTGATTTTTCTCCCGAGAAAATCAGCATTGAATCTGGATTCCAATGCTTTACCAGCATTCAAAGACCCACTAGTCGTGGGAAAGTTTGGATCGACAATGCTGATCCCGCTAGAGCACCAAAGTTCAAGTTTAATTATCTAAGTACCGATGAAGACAAAAAAATTGCCATTGGTGCTATCAAAGCGACACAGAAGATATTTCAGCAATCTGCTTGGAAAGGACGTCTCACCTCAGAGTTGTCCGGATGCGATGAGCTAAAATCTGACAGTGCTATTATGCAATGGGCTTACGCTCATATTGAGTCAAACTATCATCCCTGTGGAACTTGCCGCATGGGTATTGATGATGGGGCAGTTACCGATGAAACTGGCAAGGTACATGGATTCAATAATTTACGGATTGTGGATGCCTCAATTATTCCCTGCATTCCCACCGGCAACCTAAATGCCGTTACAGTAATGATCGCTGAAAAAATCGCTGATAGCATCATGGGGCTACCTGCACTTGAACCTGAATACCCAGCCCACAATTTACACCAGAAACAAAGGATATAACCTTGGAAACTCAAACAGCACCGAATCATCATCAGGACATTCAAGTCAAAAATGCGAACGATTTTGATAAGCCTACAGCAATTTTCGCTGCAGTGGTCTTGGGTTTCGCTGGCACAGGTGTCGCAATGGGTATGCCTTTACTTGTGGGCTCAATGGCAGATTCTCTAGGTTTTAGTGAGAAGCAGTTAGGTTGGCTGGCATCCTCCGATATGACTGGACTATTAGTCGGTTCAGTGATCACCTCACTTTTTGTAGCTAAAGCTAATCGCCGTGTCCTAGCAGGAGTAGGCCTACTTCTGGTAATACTGGCCAATTATTTCTCAACACAAAGCACAGACCTCTTTCCTCTGATGATAAGTCGGTTGTGCGCGGGCATTGGAGCAGGCATCTGTTACTCAACCTGTACCGCCAGCCTGGCAGGTAGCTACAATGCTGCACGCACATTTAGTATCTTACTTTTCGTACTGGTGGTGATGAATGCTTTTATCTTTTATATTTTCCCGATTATTAATGACAGGTGGGGCGTGAATGGCTTGTTCATGTTTTATCTCTTGGAGGCTGTACCGATTTTGCTCATTCTGCCTCTGCTGCCTGCTTACTGTGGGCAAGACAAAGAGGAGGTCAATGTGATAGCTGAGGCAGATACTCCCGCTATTCAGTCAAAGATACCAGACATATTGCCGCGCCTGTGCTTGGTTGCTGTTTTTAGTTTTTACTTATTAGTGGGTGCCTACTGGGCATTTATTGAGCGCGCAGGTGTGGCTGCGAATCTGAGTTCAACATTTATCTCCGGCACCCTAACTTGGGGACAAATATTTAGCCTCACTGGCACACTGCTGGCGCTTTGGCTTGCGCGACGATTTGGTCAATCGAAACCCTTACTGTTTGCTCTGTTCATTATGATTGCAACCATGCTCGTCTTGGCACTCAGAGTGGATGCCATAACCTTTGTCTTCAGTATATTTTCTTTTAGTTTTTTCTGGATATTTATCGATGTCTTCCAGTTGGGAACACTGTCCAATATTGACCACTCTGGTCGCTATGCAGCAATGGTTCCAGCTTGTCAGGGTGCAGCACAGGCAGTCGCACCCACTATGGCTGGTATGCTGCTGTCTTATCAATTAGGGTTCAGCGCCGTCATGATGATGTGTGCTCTGGCATCTGCCATGGCGCTGTATATTTATCTGTATGTGTATCGCCAGTTATTGCAAATAGCACCAAATGTGGCTGATTCGGACTAACGGAATCGGACGTTTCTGGCGTCGTAAATACAGTATTTGAGATGCTTGAAAAGTGGGTACACATCAACGAGCGCCTGGGGAGAAGTTATATGGTAGGTAATAAAAACTCAATGCATATGGATCATAAATTTAAATCAGCAGTCGCGTTCATGGCCTTTGTTTGGCTACTCTTATTGGCACAAACCTCAAATGCATCGAATGCAGTTTCATCTCCACGCAGTCAGACCAATCTTCAACATAGCACTAACCAGTATGACCTGAAGTCGCATTACGACAAATCAGAAGTGATGATCCCCATGCGCGACGGAGTGAAGTTATTCACGGCAGTTTACTCACCAAAAGATCAGTCGAAAGACTATCCCATAATATTTTATCGCACGCCTTATTCTATTCAGCCTTACGGAAAAGAGTATCGATCGGTTAAAAAATTAGCCCCCTCGTTAGAGATGTTGCAAGAAGGTTATATTTTTGTGCTTCAGGACATTCGAGGTACCTATAAGTCTGAAGGTAATTTTGAGATACTTCGCGCTATTCGTGAGGATAAAAATGATCCGATAACCATTGATGAAAGCACGGATAATTATGATTCCATTGAATGGCTAATTAACAATGTGAAAGGCCACAATGGTCGGGTAGGCCAGTGGGGTATTTCCTACGCCGGTTGGACAACACTGCAGGGAATGATCGATGCGCATCCTGCCTTAAAAGCTTCTTCACCTCAGGCATCTCCCTCCGATATGTTTATTGGTGATGATTGGCACCATAATGGCGCCTTTCGACTTACCTATGCTTTTGCCTGGATGAATCACACTGCACAACAACGTGATACGCCGACGGCAAAGCAACCAGAGCCATTCGACTACGGCACCTCATGGGGTTACGAGTTTTTCCTCAATGCCGGCCCAACCTCAGAGCTGAACAAGAAATACTTCAACGGCAGAATTCCCGCTTGGGAGGACTTTATCAATCACCCCAACTACGATGAGTTTTGGCAGCGTCAAAATGCATTGCAATACTTGGACAATATCACACACCCCATACTCAACGTAGCGGGATGGTTTGATGCCGAAGACTTCTATGGCCCTGTATCCATCTATCAAGAGATTGAGAGGCGTCACCCAAACAATCAAAGTACATTTGTGTCCGGTCCTTGGAAACATGGCGGATGGGCCCGCGATAACGGCTCGTCGTTGGGCGATATTCAGTTTGGAGCCAAGACATCGGAATACTACCAAAAGCATATTGTATCCCCTTTCTTTCGCTACCACTTGAAAGGAAAAGGCGATTGGAATCCTAAAGAGGCAATTGTATTTGAAACTGGGGGTAACCGTTGGCATCAGTTCGATCAATGGCCACCGCAAAATGCTAGGCCCAAAAATCTCTACTTTCACGTAGACGGAAAACTGTCGTTTGATCAGCCGGAAGCGAAAGAAAACGCCTTTGATGACTACATCAGTGATCCCAACAAACCGGTCCCCTTTACCTCCGACTTTACCGCTGGCTGGCCAGGTCATACATGGATGATTGAAGATCAAAGAGCAGCATCGACGCGCACTGATGTAATGGTGTATCAAACCGATGTATTGGAAGAAGATATCACCATTGCCGGCCCGATTCTGGTCAACCTCTTTGCTTCAACCTCAGGCACCGACGCAGATTTCTTTGTTAAATTGATTGATGTTTTCCCAGGGAACACAGCCGATCCAGATCCTAATCCCACTGGTGCAAAAATGGGTGGTTACCAAATGTTGGTGGGGGTCGAAACAATGCGGGCGAAATACCGTAATGATTTTTCCAATCCTGAACCAATGACGCCTAATGAAGTAACACCAATATCATTCAATATCTGGGACAAATTCCATACCTTTAAAAAAGGTCATCGTATTATGGTGCAAGTACACAGCTCCTGGTTCCCAGCTTATGATCGCAATCCACAACAATTTATGGATATCTATCGGGCTACAACGAAAGACTATAAAAAAGCGACTCAGAGAATTTATCGGTCTAAAAGGACACCGTCGCATCTGGTGCTGCCCGTGAGCACTACAACGACGCTTCAATAAATCAACCATCTGAGGATTATGTTTCGAACTATATGAAGTTAGGCTGCGCATGCAAATCGCATCAAGCGGAATATTCTCACTTTTAAGGCAACACAAATGACCTTTGTTGATCTCTTAGACGTGCACCTCTGTGAGCAATAATATGGCGGCGGTCTGTCTCTTGAGGGAGTGTTTTAACTCCACTAAAGGCATGGCCTCATCTGAAATGAAATCTGTGAACATCTGATTAACGTTGTTCCAGATAATCTCTCCTAATGATTGTGCATCCACCTCAGCTCTAAAAACATTCTCCTGATGAAGTGCGTGCATGACATCAAGAAGCAGCCTCTTTAATTGGTTATCGACGTTTTGATATTCCTGAGTAAATTTTTTGTTTGAAGAAGCAGTCGATGCAGCCAGCGCTTGCCGCCAACAAGACTTGTTCATAAACTCCATCGGGTGATCCACATAGAGTTCGATCAAGTGATAAATTACACCAACGTCTTTAGCTTGACGATTAGCAATGAGTCGCCTGGTAACTTGCTGGATGTCTTCCGACTCATCAATTAACACTGCAAGCAAAAGCCCTATTTTGTCATCAAAATTGTTGTAGATTGTTGCAGGCGACACATTAGAGCGCTCTGCCACCAACTCTATTGCAGTCAAGTCATACCCCACTGACGAAAAAAGTCTAGCGGCATTCTTAACAATATGTTTCTTTCGATTGGCTTTGTTGGTTTGTCTGAGACTCATACCATCCTACTCGGTTGAAGCACAAAAGATTTCCCTCACAATCAGGACTACGAAGCTACGCTTTCTTCGCCGGGCCGCCAACGGAGGTTACCTTGATGAACCACCATTTTAACCCTAATTATTTGGGCTAAGTCAAGAACACTCGTTGTTGCAATTGACATCCCATATAAGCCTGAGTTCAGAGACAACCATCAGCCTGACAAAGGGCTCAACTACCTCATACATTGATACTCAAAAAGATATCAAGGCAACATAGGTGTATAAATGTCAACCGGTTGTGATCAGGGTACCAAAACGGGTTTCACCACTGGCAATACTGGTGAATGCTTCGGTATCGCGAGCATCTGCAACAGCAATGGTATCCACCCCAGAGGCCAATACGGATAAAGCCTCCTCTACCTTTGGGATCATGCCACCGACAATAGTGCCATTATCAATGTACTGCCGTGCCGTGGTCGCGGTGAGATGGGAAAAACGGCTGGCAGGATCGTCTATATCCTTATAAATGCCGCCAACTCCAGTGACAAAAATAAGTAACTGTGCTGACATCTGTCGGGCAATCTGCACTGCAGTGGTATCCGCATTAATATTAAACGTCTCACCTTGCTGATTGATGCCCAACGAGGCAACCACTGGCACTTGGTCAGCCGCCAATAATCTGTGCAATAGGGCTGTGTTGATCGCTGTTACATCGCCAACCTCACCAAAATCCACCAGATCTTGACCACCGCCAGACACCCTTATTGGCGGTCTCCGCTCGGCCACAATGAGCCTACCCGACGCGCCGTGACAGCCAAACGCGTTAGCGCCGCTGGTTTGCAGTAAGGACACTAAATCAACATTGACCTGACCACATAAGACTTGCTTTACCAACATCAGATCATCTTTGCTGGTGATCCGTCGACCCGCTACTTTGCGAGGTTTTATACCACAGCGGGACTGCATGGCAGACACTTGAGGGCCACCGCCGTGTAAAATGATGACATGCCAATTATTGTCTATCAACTGTGAAACATTGTTGCCGATTCCAGCACACTGACCCTCATCGAGTAGTATGTCACCACCGACCTTAATCACCGCAATGGGTTTACCATCATTGCTTGTCTGTAACAGGTGGTTCATGGC
>Ga0206126_10003023_pt1 | contig 17424 bp, 26 predicted proteins | sample Helgoland_Spring_5_FD_148621 | JGI IMG/M metagenome (GOLD analysis project Ga0206126, IMG submission 148621) | Pelagic subsurface seawater microbial communities from Kabeltonne, Helgoland, North Sea - Helgoland_Spring_Bloom_20160412_1 | ecosystem: Environmental > Aquatic > Marine > Epipelagic ...
ATAGCCTCAGCCTCTACCTTAGGCATTGGGCCTAGGCATTCTACTAGTTCACCTGCCATATACCACCAGCCACCCTCTTCAGGGCCACCATAACATTGGTAGGTCTCATATACATTTACATACTGCCTAGTTAAATCACGCTTCCGCATATCTATCTCCTATTTAATGTACATATTATACATGCACTTCACCACGTTGTCAACAACTTTTTGGGAATATTCGTGCACCAAACGCAACTTAATTCCGGGGGGCCGCACACGACCTCGACGTGTCAAGAACTTTTTGCAAATTATCCCAAATTAAATCGCACCCGCTCAGGTTACCCAAGACTTGACTTAATTATCCCAAACCTGCAGCAATTTGCAAAAAGTACTTGACAAGTTCGCTTGCGTACTGTATAATCGGCGCCGCCAGGCATGGGTAAAAATAAATAATTTATTTACTACTTGCTTCGGCGCAGGGAACCTGCTTGAATCAAACTAAATGCACCAAAGCTGAAAAAAAGACTTGACATTTGTTTGCAACTGTGCTAAGGTCCGCGCGAGGCACCATCGGAAAAATAGTCGTTGACTTACTACTGGCGCGCCCGCGCCGATTTCCCAGCACATGCTCAGGAAAGACTACACCTTTTGGAGCAAATTAGCGCGAAACTAAATGGGGCTCAGCTGGAAATAGTCGTTGACCTACTACTGGCGCCCCCGCGCCAAAAACCTGGGAAAGTCAAGCTTTTTCTCAGATTTTTTCAGCGGGGAGTGTTCCACGTGGAACATCCTGGATGAGAATGGTTCTCATTTGGCCGCGCCCCTTAAAAAAAGTGTTGGAAAAAATAATATAGTGCAGTTCCCCAGATGAGCAAATCCGTTAGCACGGAATAAGCAAAATAAATTGCGGCTAAAATTCTCATTTTGAATATACCTCAATTACCGTCTTTAGTGCCGCGCGATGCGCTTCCCAGAATTCGCGTTCTGCCTTTTTTCTTGCTTCCAAAATCTCTTTTAACATTTTATGCACCTTAGTTAAGTTGTTAGGGGCTTGCGCCCCTCAGTGGGTTGGTTAGTAAATGTGAATGATAATAAACAGTTGAATCAATATCATTAACATGGGGCAAACGGTTCTAATAACCTCCATTTGCATTTTGAGGCGGATTAATTCCGCCTCGTCTTTAGGTAATAAGCTCATCGGCCTAACTCCAGTAGTTGCTTGCGAGTGACCGACTCGAGAATTTTGGTCAGAATAGGAGCTTCATAGAATTGTGCATCCTCGAGCGCCGTATGTGGTTCGTCAGCGAGTGACAAGCCAAAAATAAATTTAGCCATAGTATCCGCAGTCATTGAAGGCTTGCGGAGTTTCGCCGTTAGAAAATCGTTAGCGTTGCAGAATTCGTGATATTCCGCAAGCGTACCGATTTGACGCTTTGCCGCTTTCATCAAGCAAAACGATTGAGCGAAAATGCCCAAGTCAATGCGAGTGTTGCGGCATTTGCCCAGATCGAACGCCAGATTATAGGCAGTCAAGACGGGAGTATATCGCGCATTGATACCCGCAAGCCATTGATTGATTAGACCAACGCTTGAAATCGAACGCTCGCCAGATTCGAGCATAGAATAGTAGTCCTTTTCTCGACGCTTTGCGGACTGTTCAGACCATAGCGAAGAATCGGAAGCGGTAGCATCCGCAAACAAGGGAAGTGAACCGAAGTGATTCAAAACCATCGCACCGAATCGCTCGACAATCTCACCCTGTCGGGTAATTAATACCGCACCAAAATCCGCAACCGTACCGCGTTGCGTTGTTTCAGTGTCTACGATCAAATAAAAGTGTTTCATTTTCTATGCTCCAAGTTTCTGATTAAGTTGTATAGCGTTTCGGGTAATTATACCGAGTTCGTCGGCCATGTCAAGCACCGATTGATTATCATCAAAGAATACCGTTCTTTTTGCCCATCGTGCGACAGGGATATGCTTAAAGTACCAGAATAACAGCGCTTTTTTGAGTTGTGCATCTGGCGTATCGTCACCATCAGCGCGTGACAGTAGCGCATTGTATCGCAGATTGTTAGCTTTCAAAAAAGCGATATCATGCGATGACATGACGCGAGCCGTGCATATGATCACAGTGTGACCGTTAGCGAATACCGAGCGCATCACGTTAGCAAGCGGTAGCAGTTTATCGCGGCTAATCATTTCAGCAGTGCAGTTGTCGCGCCATGCGTCAAGATCAAGCGAGCCGTCAGGTCGCGTCAATTGACGATGGCTTGAGTCGATGACCGTATGGTCTAAGTCAAATATAAAGTTCATTTTCCTTTCCTCATTAGTGATAATGTGAAGCCTATTATACTGGACAAATTCAACACAATCAAGTTATATGTGTCTGATGAATATGCCTGTATAGTTAGCAGTGATAACCCGACAATCGCCATCTTGAGGCCTAAAGGCCTCGCCATGTTGAAAGATGCCGCGACCATTACAGCCGCGCCGATCCACCCGATAGCCTCGATCATGATATGTTCATCAATAGATTCGAGAGCGCGATACCTGTGGATTTTTCCAATCCTGACAGGCTATCAGTGTCGCAATCAATCGCCTTAGCGATAGCCGCTACAAGCTCGACCTTAGTTGCCGCTGCTTTTTTCTTAGCAGGTGCGGGCTTGGATATGTATTCGATACCCTCGCGCTTGCATTTTGCGATGATAGAACGGACTCCCCGATCTAACTGTTTGGCTAAGTCTTGCGCCTTAGCATAATCGACAGGAGCATTTTGCTCGAGTATTTTTACCATCTCTGGCGTGTAGTTTACATTGGACATATTAAGTACCTTTTTAGTTATTTGGTCGGGAGCCAATCCCCCAATCCATGAATGTATTGTCTCAAATAAAGCGAGCATTGTCAACCCTATTTGTAAAATAAATCTGCAATTATTTGCATTGCATAGCCTGTTACAACCATGTAACCGACGCAGAAAATCGCACCGATATAAATCTCTAAAACGATTGACATTAGCGCCGCCATGCATGCAACGATGAATAGAATTAGAAGAGCGAAAAAAGTTAAATCAATCATGCTATTCCCCCGAATCTACATAGTGTGCAGAGATGTAAACGGTCTCACCCTCGCGAGTGTCGATCATTACCTTATCAGTCCTAGCAGAGTGATATCTAACGACACCCTCACCGGACATATATCTATCAGAAAATAAAACCATTTCACCTTGAACAAACATAGCTAACCCCTTGTTGGTATGCGAGTATTATATCAAATAACGCAAAATTGTCCAATACCGATTTCGCATAAGAATCCACGTTCTTATAACTTTTCGGCATAGCCTGGCACCGCCTGGGTCGCCCCTTTTTTTACCTGTCAGGCACCGCCTGGGTCGCCCCTTTATTTTTTTGTTAGCATGAATGCGAATGCGAATGAGAATGATTCGCATTTGGGGGCGGTAATGAGACTCATTCTCATCGCGGCCGGCCGCGCTCCCCCACACGTACTACTTAAGTAAATTTCAAAAAACCAAAAAGGTGTTAACAAAAATTTACAAAATCTTAATCAAATCTTAACAAAACTATGATATAATATCTCTCGTGAAACACTTTCACAAAGTCCTTGGAGGAAAAGCCATGTTAAAAAAATTTTTTATAATTATGTTTGTCTGCACATCAACCGCCCACGCCGCCCCATACATCGAGTACAAGAATAAGTACGACTTACGAATTCAAGAAAGCAAAGATAATTATGTTCGAATCGGATATAAGGCTAAAAAAGTTTATGGCGAAGTAGGAAAGGATTCTGCCGAAGTTGGATATAAGTTTAAAGCGCACAAATTCACTATCAAAGGCAAGGTTGAATCAACCAATGACTTTAAAAAGACTGGACTAGAGACTGAAATCCGATACACCTTCTGAAAAAAATTCTTGACAATTTTCTTCTGCTGTTGTATAATTGCGAGATGTTTACAAAACCTAATCGGAGATACTACATGCGGAAGAAATACTCAATTATTGCCCCTCTTCGGAAAGGCATGATTTTTGATGTCTGGGTGTAACTGATGGCAGTACTACAGACAAAATATGTGAATGTGGGAGCTATAGGCACTTTTGTATATGGGTACTTTTTTAGCACTAGTTTTACCTATGGAACGCTATCGAATACTTCAGGAGGTTCACAAGACAGTTCTTTATCGAGCGTTGTTTCAGGAGCGGTATGTGAGCTCGTTCGCTATGCTACTAGTTCGGGAGGGTCTGTTCAGATGTCTATAAAAGGGAGTTCTTCTGCTCCCTCTGCAACTGTTTTTGATACTTTAAAAATAGCAGGAACTAGTTTTGCTCGTAGCGCTGCAAGCTCTAGCGTGTCTGGTAATACTAGAACCTGGTCATGGTCGTCAATTAGCACTAACCCTTTTGGAACAACCACAGGAGCAAATAAACTAGTAACTTGGGAAACAACAACCTCTACACCTACGTATACCCTTACAGCTCCTACAAGTATAAACGAAGGTTCTGCGGGAACTTTCAATATTGCAACTACTAATGTCTCGACAGGTACTTCATTATATTGGTCCGTTACATCTCCTACACAATTTACAGGAAGTACGACAGGAACTGTAACTACTAATAGCAGCGGAGCAGCAAGTTTTAGCGTAACTCCAACTGCAGATTCTACTACAGAAGGTGCTCTAACAGTTACAGCGCGTGTACGTACTAGTAGTCAAAGCGGAACTATAGTAGACTCCGATACTTTTGTAGTAAATGATACCTCTACTACTCCAGGAGGTTCCGGAGGGGGAGGACAGTCTGGAGGCTCTGGCTCTGGGGGTTATGGAGTAGAGATCTTCGGACCCGATAATAGTAGTGTAGTATTTGGCTCTAACTTAAGATGTACTAGTATACAAGTGTATGATAGTCGAATATATCAAGGTAACACTAGCCATAGCTTCACAGGTATTGCAGATGCGACAGATTCTGCAAAGGTGGAAGTAATTTTATCAAGTGCATACGGTACTAGCACTGCTAGTTATGGGTATGCAAGAACTTCGGCTAATGGCGGTACAATTACAGTTTCTAATACACAGAACGGTGCTAGAACTCTACAAACCGTAATATTGAGGATAGGATAAAATGTCATACGGAATAGAAGTAACAGGAGAAGATACTAACGGAAGTTATCTAGTTACAGACAGTAGTAAAGACTTAATAAATTATACAGTTGTTGCAACAGGAAGTGCTACCTCTGTAAATCTTACAAATACGCAAGGATTAAAACCTTTGGTATTTATAAAGCCTCCTTCAGGAGCTACAATATCCAACACTCTTTATGGTTGTCAGTTTTCAACAGGTAATATTAGAACCTTTAAAAAAGCAACCCTCACTTATACGAGTAGTAATAATTCGGTAACAATTGGCGCACTTTCAGATGCTACTATGGACTATTTCGTTGTGAAAGATATGACAGGAATTACTTATTCAGGCTCAGATACTTATGGGGTACAGATACTAACATCAAACGGAGATGTAGCTGTAGATAGTAGACGTTTTCTTTCTAATGATACCTTTACAATATCCAACATAAAAGGAGCCAGAACGGTTAGTGGAAACGGAGGACAGATCTATTACGATACTACTAGAAGGTATGTAAATAGCGAGTTTACATCAATGTTTGCACCTACTAATCTAGCAGAGGAGCAGGTACAAGCAATTTTATGGATGACTAATCAAGCTCGATTTTATGGGTACTATAATGATGAGTCTTTTGGGCCTCCTAACGGTTCAACCATGTATTTTAATAATTTTAGCACAATAATGTCAGCAGAACTAAGATAGGAGAACTAATCAATGATGCATTCAATAATGACAGTAGAAGAGGCTACAGGAAGAATAATAGGGCTTCAGTTTCCTCAAGGAGAGATAAGCGGTATAGGCCTATCGGAAGATGGGGCATATAGAACTATTAGACTAATGCAGGAGGATGTACCCGACGATGAAAGGTGTAGCGATTTTGCTTACTTTATAGAGCACTACTGTTATGATAAAAGCAACAGTTCTTTTGTGGAAATACCTACAAGAATAAATAATTATGCTACATGGGATATACCAAACTCTCGTTGGGTATGGGACCCTGCTTCAGTATTAGCAGATATAAGAGGCCTAAGAAACAGAATACTGTCTTCCACCGATTGGACACAGCTTCCTGACAACGCACTTACAGATGCCCAAAAGAGTGAGGCACAAACGTATAGAACAGCATTAAGGAATATAACAAATTCCCTAGATAATCCAGAAAATGAACACAGTGTTAGCTGGCCAACAGCTCCATCTTTCTTAGCATAGAAAAATAGTTCTTGACAAAATTTGCCACCTCAAGTATAATGTAAAAATAACTGGAAAAGAACCAACTTACATTAATAGGCTTTACATGAAAAGATTATTTATTATCTTTACGCTTCTTTGTAGCTCGTCCCTATACGCTCAAGACGAACCAGCAGATGACGTAATAGTAACAGACTCGACAACAACAAGTGACATTAACAGTACAACAACTACTACGTTAAAGTCGCCACCACCTTCGGCAATTACTCCGACGATGAATATTTCTAACTCGGATCTTTGTACAGTAGGCGTTGCGGGTGCGGTGCAAACACAGATACTTGGTATCTCAATGGGTACTACCATGAGAGACATGAACTGTGAGAAGCTGAAGAATGCTAAAACTCTTTATGATATGGGAATGAAGGTAGCAGCAGTTTCAGTAATGTGTCAAGACAAGCGTGTATTTGATGCCATGATGATGGCAGGTACACCATGCCCCTACGACGGGTTAATAGGGCCAGATGCAAAAGCAGGCTGGGAAAGTCATGTCGAGGTTCAACCCATAGAAGACAAAGATAAAGGGAAGATGGATGAGACTACAAAAAAGACAGGTTGGGCTCTTGGTGGTGTTGCTGGCCTACTGCTCTTACTCTTGCTCTGAGATAGTCTACAGCGAGAGTAAGGTAGACGCCTATAACTGGGTCATGCAAAATGTTTTACCTCAGCAAGCTGGACTTACTGTGGGAAGTGTTATTTATCGGTACACTGCTGTAAAAAATATCGAAGACGATATGCTGGTACATGTGCAAAACGAAGATGCTTTAGGTAATGGCTATATTTTTCGTGAGACGGATGATTGGTCAGGGCTCGAAGGCAATAATATATACAAAATCGTTCCTGTAGGAGCGATACCTCTTGAAAGATGGGGCAACGGTTCGGTCGAAGTAGAAGGAACAGGCACTGTACTAGATCCTTCTATAATTTATACTTATCAGTATGACCCTTGTTTCGACCCTCAAACCGATCCAAGCTGTCCCGGTTACGTAATTCCTTACGATCCAAATCTTATACCCGTAGTAGAATTTAACGATCCTTTACAGGATGAACTTGTTCTAGCGGAAATGGAAAAGAAGGCAAAACTAGAGGAAGAGGAAGAGTACGAACGTAAGATGCGTATTAAAAAGGTTAAAGTAGATTTAGAAAAAATGCTCGGAGGTCTTAATCGCGGAGCAATGGACGGACAAGCAGCTGCTCAAGAGGCAGCCTTGTTTGCAATGAACTATATACCGGTATCGTATACAGGTTCGTTAAATGGAGGGGTGTACAAAGATATGCCTATGATTCCCGATAGTCAGATACCAAATAATAAGAACGCCAAGCGTTTAAACTATGCACAGCAACAAAAGCATGAAGAAATGATGCAATACCAGTACGATAAATAATTATCGAAGAGTGCTCCCAGCACTTAGGAACCTAAACTATGAAAAAACTATTATTTTTAATTCCGGCACTCGCAGTGACGACAGCCGCTCAAGCAAACTATCCAATTAATGGATTTATAGAATCCAAATGTGTAATTCAATCAGATACTGCGGGTATGTTTGGTAACCCAACAGTAGACGAGCTAAGTACTAAATCAGCGGATGGAGGTGTAATGCCAATTATCCGTTACGACATTATTACTGCTTCAAAATACAAAGCGGTAATTACAACTCCCACCAACTTCTCGGCTTCTCCATCTTTATCGGATAGTGTAGACTGGACAAGTACAACTGTTGCAGGTCAAATGTCGGATGCAGCAATGTCTATATTTAATACTGATAAAGTTATCTATAATAATGGACACACCACAGAGTTTGACCTAGTAAAAGCAGGTAGTGTGTGGTTTAATGTAACTTCTGAAGCAAAATATGGAGTTGGAAAAGCATTTCCCTCAGGTAGTTATACAGCACTTATTGTAGCGGAGTGTATTGCTAAGTAATGAAATTTATTGTACTGGTTTTATGTCTATTGAGTGGGTATGCAAATGCCCACCAATTTACTCCTACTTATCCTAAACTAGAGGTGTCTCATATACTGGGAGTATATAAAGCTGAGATGGTGCTTTTTAATGCAAGAGAAGAAATTCGGTACTATTCTTTAAATGTTTTTGATAAAGATTGGAACCCTATAAAGTTTGCAACCGAAAGTAAGCTAGTTACTATAGATTACCAAGAAAGAAAGTATGTGAATATTTATATTAGTAAAACGGATGTTAAAAAAGCTAAGTATATTTGTTCCAAGTCAAAAATACTAGAGAGTGTGAAGGATCCTTCTATAGTAGCCTCGAGAATATGTTCAAAAATAGAGTGAGATTTTGTGAAGTTTTTTATAATTATAATACTCATGCTTCTGAGTTCGATAGTATGGGCAGATTCAAGTTCTCTTAACCTGAACCTGCCTTCCTCGCCTCAGAGTTATGCATCTGATAGAATAAGATCAGGTACTTTAGATTGTCAAAATGCAATAGGCTCATCAACAAATGTTGAGTTCGGAGTAGTAGGTTTTATTGAGAATGGCTATGATAGTAGTCCCTTTGCCTCAACTCAGCGAGACATGAATTATCCACAAGTAAGAACAAATGACGTAGGTGTTTATGCGCGTATTAACATACCAATTGGCGCACCTAAAGAAAGAATTAACTGTAATACTCTCTATCAATTAGAACTTGAAAAGAAAAGGATGGAGGTAGCTAAGTTAAAGCAGGAAATTGCAAACCTAAGAACTTTGCAGTTTGCTAAAGAACAGGATTAATAATGGCAGAATTTGAATTTGCGGGTATGACATTTAAAGGTGGCAAGATGGCCATTATTCTTACTGCTCTCTCCACTCTTGGAGGTGCATCTTGGGCTGCATTCGAGTTTTACAAAGACTACACAGATATGAGAGAAGTAGTACAGAATATAGATGTAGACGCTATCGCAGCACGAAATAACGTAATGGAAACAAAACTAGACGAAGCCATAGAGTATACTCGAGATATTAAATCAGGATTGCGAGATGACATACTTCGCATCGAAAAACAGGCAGATAGAGCAGAAGATAAAGTACGTGCCTCAGAAGAAAAAGTAAGAGAAATGATAGATAGCGCAAGTGAACGCTTTGAGAATAAAAGAGACGCACTTAGTTCTGATACCAGTAGAGAAATAAAAGAATTAGAAGAAAGACTAGAGAAAAAGCTACAAAGAGCACTAGACAATCCGTTATCCGATACCTGAGAAAAAAACTTCTTGACAAAATAACCCTAACTGAGTATAATTTGAACCATGGCAAAAGAATTAACCACAATTTCTCCTGAGGGACTGGAGATAGCGAATAGTTATCTGCAATACGGCAATATTCGCGGTGTATGCGAGTACCTACAAGTACCTGAACAAGAGGTAGTTGAAGTCCTGAATAAGCGAGAAGTAAAAAAGTATATCGATACTGTGTATTTAGACATGGGTTATCGTAATAAAAATAACATCGGTTCCTTGTTAGATGAAATGATAGCGTCTAAACTAGAAGAAGCCCAGGAGTCTGGTGTCTATTCTAGTAAAGATTTAGCGGATTTACTACAAATGGCTCATAAGATGCGTATCGACGAGATTAAAGCTCAAACCGATCTCGCCAAAGCCGAAAGCAGCAATATCAAAACCCAGACTAATGTGCAGATTAATGAATCAGTGCCGTTCGGTCAAGGTAACTACGGTAAGCTGATGGAAAAATTACTCAATGGCACAGAATGAGAATATTGAAAGATTTTTAAGGACTTCGGATCAAGTTGATGAACTAGAAAAAAGACAAGCAATGCACGAAGTTCAATGTGAGGAACGATGGAAGACCTGTTTTCAACGCCTAGAGGATGTTGAAAAAGGTCTTTTGCGTATAGAGTCTCGTATGCTATTAATGGGTGGAACAGTAATTATGTTCCTAGCAGGTGTGTTAGTTACTCTAGCCACCAAAATGTAGGAGAGCATTATGCCAGCAGGAAAAGGAACTTACGGTAAAAAACGCGGTCGTCCAGCCAAGAAAGGTAAAGGCAAGGGCAAGAAAAAGCGAGGTAAATAGAATGGAAATTTTTGAAAAGCGAGGTCGTTGGTGCGTATCTGATGAACAAAATAAGCTACTAGGGAAATTTAGTACAAAAAATGAAGCAGAGGACTTCGTAAGCGGAGAAATAGCTCCCGTAGAGGAATCTTTAGATGGCAGTACGAAAAAAGAGGAAGGTAGCGAAGAAGAAGCCAGTACCGACAAACAAACGTTTGTATTCCGCGGTAAAGGCTCAGGTAAAAAGAAAGTTTAAAGTTTATCCTTCAGCTTATGCAAATGCGTTTCTAGTAAAAGAATACAAACGCCGAGGCGGTAAATACCGTATGGGAGTGAAGAAATGACAAGAGAAGAAATAGCTAAGCGAGATAAGATTGTCGCCGACTTTACTGCTAAATGGGAATATAGACTCGATAGTGAACAGTTTGGCATGTCAGATGCATGGAAAATTATATACTCTGAAAACCCTTCTGGAAAGTTTGTAGGAGACTGTGAAGATTACTCTTTATCAATTCTCTATAGATTATGCGGAGAAAGCCACTTTAAAATGTGGTGGATGCTACTTACTCATCAAGCAGGTATCTGTTTAGTAGGACCTAACAAAAGAAAAGTCTCACATGCTGTACTTAAGTACAAAGGGGATTATGTAGATAATTGGACTCGTAAATTTGGCGGCAAAGACAAAATTGAATTAAATCATCAATTTCATTGGTGGTTTGGATATGGTTGGGCTTATACCACAGCATTAAAAATGCTACTTAGTAAAGTAGTGAGAATGTTTAAATGAGTTTAACAAAATGGTTTAAAGAAGAATGGGTAGATATCTCTCGTCCTAAGAAAGGAGGTGGTTACGCCAAGTGCGGGAGAAGCAAAGCAAAGAAAGGAAAATACCCCAAATGTGTACCAAAAGCAAAAGCAGCTCGTATGACTGCAGCTCAGAAAAAGTCTGCAATAAGTAGAAAAAGAAAAGCAGGCAATCCCGGTGGCAAACCTACTATGGTTAAGACCTTTGTAAAAAAGAAGCGTAAAGCTACTATGAAGCGAAGGAAGAGGTAAATTATGCCAGCAAAAAGAAAAGCAAAGAAAAAAGACTCAAGATTAAAAAGAGCAGGCGTTGCGGGGTTTAACAAACCTAAGCGTACTCCCGGACACGCTAAGAAGTCCCATATCGTAGTAGCTAAAGTTGGTAGTAAGATAAAAACAATTCGTTTCGGCCAGCAGGGAGCTTCAACGGCAGGGAAGCCGAAGGCCGGTGAGTCTACAGCAATGAAAAAGAAAAGGGCGTCTTTTAAAGCACGACATGCCAAAAACATTGCTAAAGGGAAGATGAGTGCCGCATACTGGGCGGACAAAGTGAAGTGGTAGTACAATGAGTCTTGTAGAGTTTGCAAGTGCGACTTGGCCTATATTTATTGGTTTTATTACTCTGGTTATTGTTTTAGCAAAAATGCATTCTGAGATTGATGTATTAAAAGAAAAAGTCAAAGTTCTGTTCGAGCTTTGGAACAACAAGTAGATTGCTACAGGCGAAGGAGACAAGGTAAATGACAGAGCAAAAAGAAGGGTTTCATCCTGCAGACACAAATGGTGACGGAAAAGTATCCGACATCGAAACAGAAATGTATCTTGAGTTTCGTAGAAAAGAATTAGAAGACCAAGACGCACAGCGTGATGCAATGAGAAAGATGACATGGTTCTCCTTATGGGGAATGCTATTTTATCCTTTCGGCATTTTTTGCACATCATTATTTGGTCTGGATAGCGCCGCAAAAATAATTGGTGATATTGCTCCCACTTACTTTGTAGCTATCGCGGCCTTGGTCTCCGCATTCTTTGGAGCCAATGCATATGCAGGGAAAAAATAATGGAAATGGTACTTGATTTAGCAGTAACTTTTTGGCAGTGGACAGTATTCGCAGTATTAGTAGTAATTGGTTTTATCTTTACTAAGTTCGATGGACAAGGTGCTTATCGTGTAGGTTTTGAATATGATGAAATGCCTCACATGAAACCTCTTCCTATCGCAACAAAAGATAAAGGCTTTTTCAAAGGTATCTGGCATTGGTTAATGGGAGTGCGACAGTGGGAAATTTGTGATGACTTTCATTTTAAGCTAGGCGGAGAAGATTATGTAGTTCCTAAAGGTTTTGAATTTGATGGAGCCTCCGTACCAAAGTTTTTAGCTATGTGGCTATCTCCTACCGGAGTACTACTGATGGGTGGCCTTGTTCATGACTATGTTTATAAATTTGCTTGTTTGAAAAAGAAAGATGGAACGAACACAAGTCGAATGGATCAAAGTCAAGCAGATAAACTTTTTCGTGATATCTGTATTGAAGTAAATGGTTTTAAGTTTTTAAACTATCTTGCTTACTGGGCACTAGCAGCGGCAGGCTTTGTGGCTTGGAATGGTCACAAAAAGAGAGGAACTCATATATGAACTTAGTAAAAAGACTTATTGGAGAACGCACATCCTGGGATGGTGCAATGCTTATTGGAATCTGCGGATCAGTTATATTGTTCGGTGGATTAGCAAAAATGATAGCCTGGGTAGGTTTAGGCTATGGAATATGGACTTTAGTTAAAAAAGAAGATTGATATGGCAGTAGAAGTAAGTCGAAGAGATATAATCTCTGGAGAAATAGTTGAATTAGGATCTGAGGCAAAGTTCTTAAAACTTCCAATAGGACCGTACTTAAACCTATTGAATGTCAAACCGTTGCCATCGCAAATAGCTATTATAAATGCGATTAACAACCCCAAATATCGTTTTGTCTCCGCCGCCGTCTCCCGTAGGCAAGGCAAAACTTACATTGCCAACATTATTGGACAGCTCGTGTCCTTAGTGCCTGGTTCTAACATCCTTATTATGTCCCCGAACTATTCTTTGTCTCAGATCTCTTTCGACTTACAAAGAAACCTAATTAAACATTTTGATCTAGAGGTTACAAAAGACAATGCAAAAGATAAAGTTATTGAAATCTCGAATGGATCTACAGTCCGTATGGGATCAGTTAATCAAGTGGATTCTTGTGTTGGGCGTTCTTACGATCTTATTATTTTTGACGAAGCTGCTCTCGCTGATGGAAAAGATGCCTTCAACGTGGCGCTCAGACCAACACTAGATAAAGAAAACTCTAAGGCGCTCTTTATTTCCACGCCACGGGGTCGCAACAACTGGTTTTCTGAATTCTTCTATCGAGGCTTTTCAGAAGAGTTCCCAGAGTGGTGCAGTATAAGAGCCACCTATCAAGACAATCCTCGAATGTCGGAGACAGACATAGCAGAAGCACGTAAGTCTATGTCAGAGGCAGAATTTAAGCAAGAGTACGAAGCTGACTTTAATACTTACGAAGGTCAGATATGGAAGTTCAACTTTGAGACTCAAGTAAAAGATTTATCTCAGTTAGATACTTCAAAGATGGACGTCTTTGCGGGGTTAGACGTAGGTTTCAAAGACCCAACAGCAATGTGTGTAATTGCTTATGATTGGGAAAATGAAATGTACTACTTGGTAGACGAGTATCTAAATAACGAACGTACAACAGAGCAACACGCAGAAGAGATACAAAAACTTATTGACCGCTGGGACATTGACTACATCTACATTGATTCAGCAGCACAACAGACTCGTTTTGATTTTGCACAGAACTATGATATTAGTACTATTAATGCTAAGAAGTCTGTATTAGATGGTATAGGACATGTGTCCGCAATTATTGATAATGATTATTTATATGTCGACCAAGAATGTAAAGAATCCCTTAAATGTTTAGATTCCTATCAATGGGATCCTAATCCTAATCTTATAAAGGAAAAGCCGAAGCACAACATGGCTTCGCACATGGCAGATGGTTTGAGGTACGCACTTTATTCGTTCCAAACCGCACAGGTATCCTTCTAGCGACACCTAATGAAAAATAGTTATTGACAAGTCACCCCAAAGTCGATATAATTCTTTAGATAAAAATTGAGGAACAAATGGAAAATGCCTAAGTTAAAACGCGATGTTGTAAAGTATGTACGAGACAAGGCAAAATCCAAGTATGAGAAAGGGAACGCTTGCGAGATTTGTGATGAGACAGAGCAGCTTGACTTTCACCACTTTTACAGTTTAACACCATTGTTAAATCAATGGTTAACAAAGAACAAACACAATCCCGAGTACATACAAGCACTTCGGGATGACTTTATAGAAGAGCATCATGCTGAGCTGTATGACTACACAGTAACACTATGTCATACTCATCATTTAAAACTTCACTCAATTTATGGTAAAGACCCTGGACTAGGTACCGCGAAAAAACAAATGCGCTGGGTAGAGATTCAAAGAGAAAAACATAATGGCATGGTATAATATTTTTAGTACAAAACCTGAAGAAGTTGAGGAGAAGTTAAATCCTGCACAACTTCATTTAGGTAATGACATTAACTCCTCTAGAGAGCCGAGTTTTAGTTATGAAAAAGCCTATGAAGACTTAGAAATCGTTAATCGCGGCGTAAATATGATCGTTGATGATGTAGCTGAGATTCATACTTTAGTTTCCAGAGAAAACTCTTTCAAAGGACAGGTTCCCGGTATTAAAAGAGCTAAAGTAGAGCTTCTTCTTAACAAGTCCCCTAATCCTTACCAAGATATTAATAGTTTTAAACGTAATCTTATTACTGACCTTTTAATTGATGGTAATATCTTTATTTATTTTGATGGAGCACATCTCTATCATCTACCTGCCACTGACGTGCGTATACACTCTGACAGAGAAACTTATATTGAAAAGTTTACAATGCATGACATCACTTTTAGACCGAATGAAATCATTCATATTAAAGAAAACTCTTTTCATTCAATCTATCGAGGTGTTCCCCGTTTAAAGCCTGCATTGCGTACTATGATTCTTATGAAGAATATGCGAGCTTTTCAGGACAACTTCTTTAAGAACGGAGCAGTGCCAGGTTTAGTACTTAAATCACCTAATACGCTTTCTGAGAAAATCAAAGAACGAATGATGGTTTCTTGGCAAGCTCGATACCGTCCAGATGCAGGTGGTCGACGACCTCTCATCTTAGATGGTGGAATTGAAGTTGATAAGATTTCAAATGTAAATTTTAAAGAATTAGATTTTCAATCTGCAATTTCAGAAAATGAAAAGATTATTTTGAAGGCGTTAGGAATCCCTCCTATTATGATGGACTCTGGTAACAACGCCAACATTCGCCCAAATATGCGACTATATTATTTGGAGACTATACTTCCTATAGTTCGAAAAATTAATTATGGACTCGAAAGATTTTTTGGTTTTGAGTTAAGTGAGGACATTACCAATATTCCCGCTTTACAGCCAGAATTACGAGACTCATCTGCATATTATACCTCACTAGTAAATGGAGGTATTATTACAGCCGCAGAAGCAAGAGAACGACTAGGCTTCGAGGCCATTGAAGGCACAGAAGAAATAAGAGTTCCTGCAAATATAGCAGGTTCAGCAGTAAACCCAGACGAGGGCGGACGCCCCGTCGAAGAATCGGAGGAATAATGGGAAGTTTAAGAAAAAGAGGCAAAGTCCTCGAAGCAGTATCAATGGTAATGCTAGAAGAAGGTAGAGTACTTACTAAGCGTGAGTACGAACATATTGAAACACGCACACCTATTCGAGCAGGCCTTGTACTGAATTTTTTTGGAAGTTGGACTCGTATGTTAAGTATTATGGAGAGCTCTCTTCCGGAAGTGTGGGCAGAAATTAAGAAGAAGGAAAATCCTCCTCCTAAGCCAAAACCTGTCCCACCAAAAGCACCTACGCCTGCACCTAAGGCTGCGGTCAAGCCTGCTGTTAAACCAGCAGTAAAAGAGGATAAAGATGATGAATAAAATCTTTAATCTGACGTCTACTTTCAAGACTCATGAGCAGGACGATGGTTCTGTCATGATTCGTGGGATGGCAAGCACGGCTGACTTTGATCGCGCGGGTGATTCCATCTCAGCAGAGGCATGGCAGAAAGGTGGACTAAAGAACTTTGAAAAAAATCCAATTATCTTGTTTAATCACGATTATGACAAGCCAATTGGCCGAGCCACGGGTTTAAAGTCTGGCCCTGACGGGTTGGAATTAGAATGTAAGATTAGCAAGTCAGCACCCGCTAATGTTGCAGAGCTAGTTAAAGACGGTGTTCTTGGGGCCTTTTCCGTAGGTTTCCGAGTCAAGGATGCTGATTATATTAAGGAAACCGACGGACTTATGATTAAGGACGCTGAATTGTTTGAGGTATCAGTAGTATCTGTACCGTGCAATCAATCAGCTACTTTTTCGCTCGCGAAGTCTTTTGACTCTTCTGAAGAGTACGAAGAATTCAAAAAAACTTTCACAAATCGTGTAGATCTAGCAGGTCAGTCTCTGGCTAAGGAAGAAGTTAAGACTTCGGGAATAGCTAGTGACAACACACCTCAAAGCGCGGATATTCAATCCGCAGATCAGGAGATCAAGATGGAAAATCAAAACATCGACTTGGAAGCTTTTGCAAAGAAGGTAGCTGAAGATACAGCTGCTAAGATTGCTATGAAGCAAGCCGAGCAAAAAGCAGCTGATGAAGCAGAAGCAAAGGCAGTAGCCGACGCAGAAGTTGAAAAGGCACAGGCTGTTGAAGCCGAAGAAATCCGCGTTAAAACTGGCGTACAAACTGGCGTTGAAGCTCTTATGGCCGACGTTGAAGCTAAGCTAGCTGAAAAAGACGCAAAAATTGACGAAGTACTCAAGCAGTATAAGTCTGAGTTGGAAGAGAAATCAGCAGAGATCGATGCTATGAAAAATAGCAAGAAGTCTTTCACTGATCGTTCTTCTAAAGGTGATATCTCTAAGTGGGGCCAAGACTTTATGAAGGCTCATCTTTTGGGTGTTATGACTCAAAAAGGTATGAACACTCAGTTTGGTCAAGAACTTCAAGAAAAAGCTGGTATCGATTATACTACTAACGCAGCAGACATCGATCAGGAAGTTTCTAATCTCATCGAGAAAGAAATCATGAATGAGCTGAAAGTAGCTCGTTTGTTCCGTGAAATCCCA
>Ga0206126_10003025_pt1 | contig 17414 bp, 10 predicted proteins | sample Helgoland_Spring_5_FD_148621 | JGI IMG/M metagenome (GOLD analysis project Ga0206126, IMG submission 148621) | Pelagic subsurface seawater microbial communities from Kabeltonne, Helgoland, North Sea - Helgoland_Spring_Bloom_20160412_1 | ecosystem: Environmental > Aquatic > Marine > Epipelagic ...
GGTGGACCCTGGGCCGCCGATGCAAGTGCAAAAGTTGCAAAAGACCAAGTCGCCATATTTACAGACAAAGGCCGACTAATGTCCTTGTTACGGGGTAAATTACAAAGAATAAATAGTTTACGAGATAAAGCATATATACTTCTCGATGATGTTCCAAAAAAAACACAAAAAATATTGCAAACATTAGATAATTATGAACACCGTTTAGATAAAAATTTACAGATATTAATGAACGCAAATAGTGGGTCAGATTTAGATAAATTTGACGTTGATATCAACAATAAAACAGACTTGGATGCTATTGAAAGAGAACTTTACGACATTAAACAAAGTGTTGTTAAACAACCGTCTGGTTTAAGGATGTCGGCGGCAGTTGGTGTTGGTGATATTTTAAGTGATGATGATAGTTTAAGTGATGATGATAGTTTAAGTGATGATGATATTGGAGGCGGATCAAGTAAAATTCGCACAGCCGCTCTTTTATATAATTTGAGACAAGAGAAGAAAACATTGGATGCATTGATGAATAATTTAGATTCAATAGATTTTCCAAGTTACATAGGAACACATGTATCTTTGTTAATAAAAGAAATACGGCGGCTAAAAGATATCTGTCTTTCGAATCACCAGATAATAAAGAAGGCCAGAATACCGTCAGATTTAACAAATATTGTTGATATCGATGTCATAATAATCCATCTTCAAAAGCAAATTTCAAAATTAATATCTCATGTTAATCAAAAGAAGCAGCGAGCATATTCAACCATTCCACTACAATCTAGAAATATTCGAGATGTTTTGTTAAACCGCCAACAAAAAAATCCGTTTAGGCCTACAAATATAGTAGAACAGACCATGTTTAATTATGATTGGCAATATGAAAAAGATTCCTCTGGCGCAAAGGATTCAGATCAGCTCGCTTTTACTGGTACTTCTGAACAAAATTTATTTAATTCTCCTGCTCGTCAAGACCGAATACAACAATTTTTTAACGGGAATTTAAGGAATAAAATTGGAGAATGGTTGGTGATTGAATGGATAGATGGTATTTTTTTGTGTCAAATATATGCAATAGATGCCGCCAATTCGCGTATTCATGTTGAATATACAGATGGTAGTACGCGTATGTATGAAATTTCTGACAATAAATTATATATATTAAACACTAGTGGCAAAATAACACGGACAGGAAAAACTACTACATTATTAGACGTATTTGGTTATATTGCGGCCCCTGTGAATTTAACTCCACGTAAAACTGAGCATGAATATCTAAGACGCGGTTGGGAAAATAAAGTTAATAATAAATGGCAGATGTCGAATAAAATAAGAAAAAGACAAGATTTTCGGATAGACAATATCAACAAAATGGCCACATCATCACAAAAACAGAACCAGAAATTAGGGAGTGTAATGCTGCAACTAAAATCAGGAGAGTATGAGTTGTATCTCATTTCAGGACCCGTGGCCCACACAGACGAATATAATTTAATAGGTGTTGGGGTTTCTAGAAATATATCTTCTAAAATTGATTGGTCAACGCGGAAATTAGATGTAAATAAATCTACAATTGTCGATGCTTGGCCTATAAATCGGCCAACAAGTTCAAGTGGCGGCGGTGGTGGCAGTGGCGGTGGCTCAAGTAAAATGACTCAATCGCCACAAGGCGCAACGAAAATACCAAATTCGCCAAGCGCGCCCGTTGCATCAAAAACTGCCCCCCTGAGTAATGTATGGGAATACAGAGATAATGATAATCAGTATAAACCATATGGAGCTAATGCGTGTGTAACAATAAATGAACAGGTTAAAAATCATAATTATGGCCAATTTGCAAAAAAATTTACTGTTAGTTCCGACACTCACACATTTGATGTCATTCTAATCGATGAAAATGAAGGAAAACAAAGTGGAGCATTAAATACGCGCCATATTCGACGACAAGGCGTTTTGAAACAACAATCAACAACGTCAGTATCGCCATCTGCTTCAATGTCGCCATCTGCTTCAAGTCCAGGAAGTTATAGCGGAAATGCAGTACAGGATTTTCAAAAAAAACCTTGGACCAATTCTTCAAATCCAAGCAATTTGACGCGCGCCGAATGGTTTGCAGATACGTGTTTAAAAAATGGCACTACTGGCAATTGGGAATGGGACACACCATATGAAATGACTCTAAATAGTCCTCGTGGTTTTTCTGACGCCGACAAAGGGAAATTAGGAGAAGACCCCATTTATTTGTGGGAATACCGTGGTCTAAATGCAATGGAACATAGAAGTAATGGTAGAGGAAGAGACCTTGAGTTTATTGGGTTTTTTAGATTTACCGGTAATAGATGTGGAAGAGGTCCGAATGATTTAGTAGACCACACATTACAAAATGTTAAAAGACTACGTAAGAAATACGGCAAAATTAAAATGAACGTACTATATCATGCAACAAATAAAATCACACTGGTCGATAAGATTTTACCGACAAAATTTATTGGAGCATTCAGTTCAACTGCAGTGTATGGGAAAGGTACTTATTTTGCAATGGGACCCTATATTGATTATACATTTGGTAATAATATATATGGAAATCCCTATGCATCATGGGGAGGCAATAACGTGGACGGTTATGCATATATTGTTGTGTCTCATGCTGCTACACGTCCTTCACTTGTTTCGGACATTAGTTCAATGAACAATGGGTTTATGGGAGATAATAGTGAACGTTACATAACTGGAGGTTCTCTGGGAGATACAATAAATATGGAGTTACCGTTAAGGAACAGAGAAATCGTATATGGCGATAAATATGATAGGAATGACTCGAGTTCTGGATGTCCAGTTGACGACCTGATTTTTGTAGTTGGAGTTGCGGTTTTTAAACTTTAAAAAATATCAGTATATATATATATTTTATTAAACTGTACAAGTAATGATACATCAATTTATTTCCGCTGAACCAAAACGAAATAGAAGTTTACCTAATTTATCTAAAGAGGCAAAGCAGGAATTTATAGCTATTCTATCTATTAATTCTTTATTCGTTTTAAAAATGAATAACACTGTAAATTGGGACCGCACGATGGATAAATTATGGGCGGAATACACGACAAATTCGGCTAAATACCCCAACATTGATAAATTTTTAGTTATGTGTTCAAATGATGCAACTATATTTTTTTCCCCAAGACAAGTTTTTGGTAGGAAAATGTATAATGTCTTTTCAGCTTCTAAAAAGAGGCCGAAAATGGGCCAAATAGCCACTGCTGCTGTAAATTCAGCCGCTGGCGCCGCCGCCACGATGACGGGCCAAATAGCCACTGCTGCTGTAAATTCAGCCACTGCTGCCGCGATGCCTCCTCCTGCCCCAAGAAAAAAGAAAAAAAATACAAAAAATTGTCCCGATTGTAATGCATTATATGGAAATGCTAAACAAAAATGCAACCAATGTGGCCATGATTTTAGAAAAGACCCTAAATCGGCGGCCGCACAACGTGGTGCTCAACAGCGTGCACGCCGAAAAGCCATGCAAGTTCCAAGTACAAGTTCTGCGTCATCTTCTGCAAGGGCGCCACCTGGTGGGTTATTCACGGATTCCGACACAGATTCTGACTCGGATGACGATGATACACATGATATTTGGATTCAAATTTGCCGAGTTGCATCTAAATCAAACGAATTTTATATCAATATATCAAACTATCTCAAAGATAAAAAGTCTGTATCTAACTGGCCATGGCAAATTAATTTTAGTAGTTCACGGCCCAATAGTTATGTTATTAACGCGTTTGTTCAATGGGTGAATATATCAGGGTTGACACAGAGGCATTTGAGAACATGTATACAAAATGTACAATCAAATGTAATGGGCACACGTGTAAAATTTAAATCGGCGGAAGAAATAAAAACATCTATAGTAGATGTTTTAGATAAATACCAATTAATTTGGACGCCTCAGTTAAAACCACCGGGTATTCTAAAACCATTGAGTGTTCCTTCTGGTAGAGGAGGCGCTTCAAGTTCTTCTTCCGGTGGCGGAGCTTCTAAATCTGCTAGTTCCTCGAGTTTTTCTTCAAGGTCTTCTTCCAGTGGAGCTAGTTCTTCAAGGTCTTCTTCCAGTGGAGCTAGTTCTTCAAGGTCTTCTTCCAGTGGAGCTGGTGCTTCGAGTGTTCCTTCTGGCGGAGGAATAAAACTCCCTATTACACCGACGACCGCCAAACAATATTTTAAGGCGGCATTGTGGAACTATTTTGTATACATTTTACAACAAGGGGAACTTGGCGGCGGAATGGCACGAACTCGTGCGCTAAATGCCCGCGAAAATTTGAGTAAATCGCGCAAAAATTGGAAAAATTTTGAAAAATTTGTGTTATGGGGAATTCGAACTTATGATATTCCGATATCAACTCTAAGAAAAGATGTGACAAAAACGTTAACTCTTTATAGTAAAATAGACCCTTTCATATCTATCATTCAAGATATTCGCAAAAATCATCAGTTGACAAATCATTGGATAAATCATCCAATAATGATAGAGTTTAAAAAAGCAATTGAATGGGCATTGAAAAATAATTACAGATTGCCACCACTGCTGAATTCTGCGCCACCGCCACCTTCTGCTTCTCAAAGGCAACCATGCTGGCCAAGTTGTGGTAGCGCCGGTGGCGCTAGTAAACAAAGCGGTGGTCCCCCGTCCCAATCTTCACAACAGGCTAGTGTACCCGCCAAGGCAATTACATTGGATTTGTATCAATATAATGCTCTTAAACTGGCCATTGACAAACATATTACTAGCAAAGACCCAGCTGTGTTGATGTTGACAACAAATAATATGGCCTATTTTCAAGTTTTATTTAGAGATAAAGAGTTTCAAAAAGATTCTAATTTGCCAGCAGATATATTAAATCATCCGAAGTTTGTTGATTATATATACAATTTGGCAGTGAAACATATGTATACGTTTTGGTTATGGAAAGATGATGATAATTCGTTCAAAATTGTCGATAAAGGCAATAGTATGATAATAAATGAAAAAAATATCCATAGTACAGATGCCCGCATTACGTTGCCAAATAACCATCAGGTAACCATTATTTATTGTAATGAAGATGAAGCCATTCAAGATGGAAGCAGTTGGTATAGATATTTTTGCAGAAAAACATTAAACAAAAGATATGCAGGGGGAAATGTAAGTGCACCGGGTCATAACGCAGATTTAAATGTACAAAAACGCCAAATACAAGCTGCAAAAGTCGCGTATGGCATGATTAAAGCTTCACTTACTGGTAGTTCTTCGAGTTCTTCTTCTGGTGGCGGAGCTTCAAGTTCTTTTTCTGGTGGCGGAGCTTCTAAATCTGCTGGAGCCTCTAAAACAGTTGATACGTCATGTCCAACTACTTTTACGGGCAGTACGACGGTTACAAGTCATTTAATATCCGAATATACCCCGTTAAATACCACTATAAATGTCTGGATTACAACCCCGGACACACTTTCTGGACAATATGTTTATTCTGGTTTTGTAGATAACAAACCAATGTGGATCGGGTCAATCACTCTTGCGGCCGTATACATAGTATATCATAATGGCCGATATATTATTGCGGCAGGTGGGCAAATTTTATATGAATGTGTGAAATTATTTAAGCCAAACGAGCCGGTATTGTCCAATGTCGGTTGGAAACGAACACAATCGCCAATGGCAGCTTCTATGGAAGAAGATATCATCGTGTACTATGAAAATTTATCTGGAGATGGACCGTGCTCCATAAATGATTTATATGTACAAACTTGCAATAATCCCTCTTCAAATATGCCAGTGTGGGGAGATGTTAACCAAGCGGATTTAATACAATTTCGCAAGCAGCACACAAAATACGATTGGTCGCTTGGTAGCCAGCGTGTTTCCTCTCGTAATGCGCGCGTACCTCGTCTTATTTCGAGAAGAATGTATAATAAAATAAATACTTATAGACAGTGGATTGGCGATTCTCAAGGGTTTCCCACCACCGCAAGAGGGCCAAGTGGTCCCAAGATAGCGGGTACTTGGTCATGGGAATTGCCCAAAGTTCTTAGAGAGGGAATTCCTCCAGACGATTGGTTTACTAATGTTGATGACAAAAAATTATATAGTGCCAATTTAGGTTCCGCGGCCCAAGAATTTTTCGATAGATATCGTGATAGACACTCATTTGTGGGTTTTTTCCAACCAGATAAAATAAAAACAACGAGTTGTGGGTTTATTGGTCCAGATGGTAATTATCAATGTGGAATAACACCTAAAGCTTTTTTTGGTGGAATGATGCATAGATTGAAACGCGAAAAAGAATTAAATGGAATCAGTAACCCAAGAATGAGTATTATATATCATGCTACAAAAAGTGAGGATATATATAAAAAAATTGTATTGGGTGATTTCAAAATGATGGCGGATGCTGCAACGGCTCGTTTATATGGTAACGGCGTATATGCTGCTATACATCCATATATTAATTATTGTATAGGCGGCGTGGCCAATAATAAGGTAACGTATGCGTCTGGCTTGGGTCCAAACAATAATTATTATGTGGTTATTGTTGCTAATGCGGTCTCGCGACCAAGTTATTATACGAATAGAGGTACTTGGGTCCAACCCGACTCCCGTAATTTTTTTACAGGTGGGTCCGTTGATGACAACGGGTTTGATTCTAGTGGGAATAGCGTCAGGCCACTTCCGTTATCTTTAGACAATCGAGAGGTTGTCTTTTTCCAAGATTCTGCTTCGAATTGGTCTCATATTATAGGGTTGGCAGTTTTTGCAATAAATTAAGTTAATAATTTTAATTCCTCTATAATTTTTTCTTTATTTTGTAATGTATTTCCTAAATTTCCTGCGACTGTATCACACAATAAACGAACGCCTATGGCCGATTTTTCAGTTTGGTGGTCAATTTTATCTACTTTTGATGACATCACCACCAACATCGTTTCTACATTCGCCACGTCCCTTTTAATTTCTGCAGTTTTGGTCAATATAGTTCGTTCTATGTCGTCTAGACGCTTTTCTACAATGCCAAACTTTTCTAATACTTTTTGTTTGACATTGACTAAAGCTTTCGATAAGTCTGTAACTTGTGTTTGTAAGGCATTATATGCCTTTTTAAATTGTTGGGAACTCACATAATGACGCCCTCCAACCATATACAGTAATCCAGCACCTAAAATACCAAGTGGGATATATTTTGTATATTGTTCATTGGAATGATTGACAACTACGGTTGGTGATGTCAATATAGGCGGCGGTGTAAAGGTTGGTAGTGGGCCATCGTAACGTCTATATATTTCATATCCGGCCGCCCCCGATGCAATTAAACTACAAGAGCGCAATATAGCAATGGTTGTCATTTTTTATAAATATAAATATAAATATATACTTTAATTTTTTAATAGTATATATTTATATTTATCATGATAAATCATGGCTGCTCCCGCTCCTCCTCCTCCGGCGCTATTAAGACAACATATTCGTATACCAGAAATAATACAAGAAATTAAAAATCGTATTTTTATGGGCGATTTAAATCCCGAACAAATCGTTTCTAAAGCAATATGTGACGAAATACACGCCGGAGAATATTTTTATAACGAAATAGAAGTTTTATTAACACGTTTAAACGAAGAAGATGTTGATTCTATTTATATTAAATATAATAGTAAGATGTATAATTTACTTCAATATGCTATTATTATGGATAGACCCAATTGGGTTCGTCAATTATTATATTTTGGCGCAAGAACACTACCTACAGAATCAGATGATAATTATCCAAATCATGGATGGGGTTTATATTTAGATGCGTGTGACGATATTAAAGATGTTTTTGCAGAGCCCGAAATTATAGATATTTTTGGAGGAAATCAAATTGAAAGTATTCAAGAAACAGCAAATTATATTGACAACAGAGCCGATAATAATTAGAATATCTATCAAAATAGAGAATATAATATTATTATATCATGAACTCTTCTCCTTCTATTGATTGGTCCAAACACGATATCAACAATACATCTGCGCGTTTGTGCGCAGATACACTGTATACAAATCTCCAGAAACACCAGGAGAGTCTTCTGGACGGGTCAGTTGGGCCAATTAAGCTCCCGTTTTCTTCGGGAGGCACCGGGTTTCTATTAAAACCAACCCAAGACGCATCTTTTCGAATTTATATATGGAATGGTCCGCGCATGGTTGCAACAAACGAAATACAGCTCCAATCGCGTTCTAGTTATGCTCAGAACATTGCGACTGTCGTAAAGGGTCTCGACGTGTCCAAAAGTATATATAAAAAGACATTGAATGACGCTCTTACAAAGAAATTAAAGGCGGACCCATCTCCAGCGATTATTGCGCTGTGTATGTTGTCTGGAGAAGAAGTTGCTGTTCATGCGGCCGAATATCTTGGAAAACTCGATTCTGTCAGCGAAAAGGCGATATCCACCGTACTCATGTATGGAGAAATGATGGAAAATTCGGAACAAATGCTTTTTTTGCTATTTAAACACTTGTTAGACAATAACAATGAATTTCCTAAACAGATATTTTGAACAAATATTCAGTATTTAAATTTATATATATGAACATATAATGTCTTCTAAGAATTTATTGACTGTTAAAGAATTTAACAAAGAACTTGGCATTGAATTCAAAAAAAAAAAAAATAATTGGGCATCTTGGTTACGACTAAGACTACAAACAACCGACCCAAAAATCCTTAAAGAACATGAAAATAGCATTGACGTATTTGCAGAAATTACACCTGAGATTCTTGAAGAACTAAAACAGCGTTATTCCGAATTGTACGTATTGGATATACAGGGTGGGCTTTCTTTAGCATTAAGAGCTATATCAGACCAGAACACCAGCTTTTTAAAAGTATTGTTGATAAAAAAGAATTTCAAAAAAACTTTATTTATTGAAAAACAATTAAGTGGTGTTCAACATTCAATTGGATATAATATTGTTATACACCGTGAAAATATTATTATAATTGAAACACGGTATTGTGCACATTCAGATTTATTTGACAAAATAAGTTTTTACTTAACCAACGAGATAAAATATGAGAATGAAACTGGCAATATATTCAAATGGTGTCACCAATTAAAAACAGGTCTTAAAGAATTACACGATCGAGGATTATATCACAATGATATAAAATCAGAAAATGTCATATTGTGTGATGATGATGGCGAATTAAATGTCTATTATATAGACATGGATGACGTTGATTATTTTGAACACGATAAAACAGAAATGACACTTTATATAAAAGGAACACGCCAGTTTACACCGGAAATTGTGGTTGGTTTAAATGGACAAAAATTAACCAAAAATGTTTGGGTATTTTTTAAAACATACATTGATTTAGTTCAAACCCATATTTTAATGTGCCAACTGTTGGAAGCATTTCTATATGCTTGTTATAAAAACGAAGACCAAGCCTGGAATCTATTATCGCCCGAACATACTTCAAAATGGTTACCTCGTGAACATGTTTTAGGTACAAAAATAACATTTATTGAACAATATTTTAAACGTATTAACTCGCCCTTTGTGCATATTGTACAGAATGCTAGAGAATTGATACATTGTCAACAAGAAGTATACAACATTATTATAGAAGAAGAACAACAATCTTCTATTGAAGGATACATGACTAAATGGGAAACTATGCTCTTACCTTTAGAAAGCGTTCAACGTGGTGAGCAAAAAGAAGAAGTTGCAGCAGAATCAGGAGTTGTTACGGAAAAACGTACCATATATAAACAATTTATTAGTTTCTAAATCCTTGAAATTCTGGGTCTTTTATTGCCCAATACTCTAGTTCGTCTTGTAACGCAGGTCCTGGTATCCCGTCAGCGTCTTCATTTAAAATAACCACTGGCCTGTATGTCCAACCATTTTCGGTGCAAAAATCCCGTAAAACCGTTGTCACAACTGCTCCATGAAGGCCGTATTTATTTGTAAATGTATGACCCCCAATGTTTGCTTTATTCTTTATGACTTCTAGATACATAGGTTTTATATTTGATTGTAGTGCAAATTTTCCATATATTCGATTACAACTGTGTTTACTCTCAAAATCATTAACGCCAATAGCCTTAACGTTGGCAAAACTACCTTCCTTTTCGGCGTCTCCGTCGTTTGCAATGTAATAAGAAGTTTTAACTAAATTACGTTTTTGAAAAGTCCAACCCCATTTTGAACCATCTACCGGCGCAATTTGCGTGATACCGGAAGTATGACCCTTTAAATGCGCAATAGACCTTGGTTTGCCCTCTAACCCTAACACGGGTACGTCAACAAATGTAGCTTTAACTTGTTCTTTTATTTCTCTATAACCTGGGAAATTTTCATCAATTTCCAATGTTTTTGTTGGAGCATCTGTCTGAGTAAAAGTAGCCATTTTAATTACACAATAACCTATTTAAATATATTATTTTTGTATAAAAATGATTCGCTATACAAATTGGACAAAAAAGCCTAAAAATTGTATAACTGCATCGAAACTCTTGAAAAGTTGTCTTTTAAAAGCAGAATATAAATCTGCTTGTAATATATATAAAAATATCATTGTTAAATGTAAACCTAAAGGAACGTTATTTAAAATTTAATCTCTTTTGCGTTTATTACCTAAAAAAGGCTGTAGGTCATTCAACCATGCCATTTTAGGCGTTGTAGCTTGTAGCGAAACCATAATAGTCTGTAAATCGCGTTGTTTAGCCCTTAGTTTGCGTATAGATTCTTGTGTCATAGAACGCATGGGCATATCAAACAAATCTTTATAAGGAGATTCCAAACCAATAGCTTGGAGTTGTTGTGTAATAGAAGCGTCGTCCATACTCGAAACATCGTTTTCAAGCATCCATTGAATCCACTTTTCCTTCCTTTTAGATTTGTTGATATCCTGCTGCACTGTTGCGATTTGACATTGAATTCGAATAGCATACTGATTTAAACGTGCAGGTGCCCACTCTTCCAATATTTCATAGACATCTGTATAGTGTTTAAGTTTATGTTGTGTGTCAAACAAGACAAGGTTGTTCAATACGATTTTTTTGCGAAGTTTGAAATGATTTTCGAGGTCCGTTGGCAGTGGTTTATTAGTATTGACAATCAACTGAACCTTTGTATCAGTTGATTTTTCTTGAAGCCGAGTAAACCAAGACTGTCTGTGGAGCCAATCTTTATAATTTTGCGTCCATACGCCTGGTGGCAATTCCGTGATAACGGCCTTTGTATTGCCTTTTTTCTCAACGACACCTACAAATTCAAAGCCTCCTTCGACTTGTTCGACGCGGCCAGTAAACCCACGAACCCAAGGCGTCAATGGGCGCGTGGAAAATGCAGTTTGATATTGCATCCAATCGCGTAGTGTTTGTGCCAATTGGATAGGGTTAAAACTGGGAATGTGTGTAGAATATCCTGTAGCAATGCCGTGAGCACCATTAACCAAGGCCCATGGCAAGACTGGTGTATAGTGACGAGGTTCGATATTTTGCCCGTCTTCTTCTTGATAGTGTAGAATGCCGTCGTCTTCTTCTTTGAAGACCTTTCTGGCATCTGATGTCAATTGCGTGAAGATATAACGCGGTGAAGCGTGGTCCGCGCCGCCCATAAGACGTGTTCCAAACTGACCATTGGGTTTTAGAAGATGAATGTTATTGGACCCTGTAAAATCTTGTGCCATTTTGATAATAGTCCCATTGAGGCTTGCTTCTCCATGATGATAAGCGGTGGTTTCACTAGTATATCCGGAAAGCTGACCTACTTTAATTTCGTCTTTTAGATTGCGCTTGAGACAGGCAAACAACACTTTACGTTGTGAGGGCTTGAGTCCGTCCCAAATAGAAGGTACGGCCCGTGCTACAGAAGCAATGCCGAATAACACCAGTTCTTTATCGACAAAATCAGTGGCGTTTTGAGGCGTCACGAGTCCAGCATCATCTGCAGGATTAGATAGCCATTGTCTGCGGTCTGAGGCTCTTGCACGCCTAAAAGCTCTATCAATGGACTCTTCTTGGCCTTGTGTGTATGAATATGGAATGACATACTTGTCAAGCTGGCCAAAATAACGTTTTGAATCTTTTGCTGTGGATGTACCCAAACCTTTGAAATATTTTTGTTTCCAAGTATGGTGGTCTGTAGTTTGTTGTTTCCATTGTTCGTATTCAGGCACACTGAAGAATTCGAGATTCTGCTGACGTTTAGTACAGCGCACAATAGGTGTCTGAAAGACTTTAATAAACCCGGGACGTTTCAAAAGGGAAGGCGCATACACATCAAGCCAATTAATAACCAATCCTTTAATATGAGAACCGTCCACGTCTTGGTCTGCCATAATCATTACAGAGCCATATCGAAGCTTATTAATGTCTTGGGGCTGAACACCAGTGATGCCCAAAATCTTTCCCAAATTTCCAATCTCAGCATTCTTCGAACGTTGTGCCAAAGAAGCATCTCTAACGTTTAGAAGTTTACCTTTGAGTGGGAATACCCCATAATGGTCTCTACCAACGACAGAGAGTCCGGCAATGGCCATTGTTTTGGCAGAATCTCCCTCTGTCAGAATCAATGTGCATTTAAGTGAATCAACTCCACCGGCTTTATTCGCATCATCCAATTTGGGAATGCCATTTAGACGTTTCTTTTTGGCACTTGTATTGGCCATTTTTGTTTGAGTACGGCGTGCCACATAATCTACAATAGTATCGATAACCTTGCAGCGTCCCAGAGCCTTTTTATGAAGTGCTGTCCATCTCGGAAAGTATTCTTGAGGTCCAAAATCTTTGGGAAGTGTTGCCAAACATTCTTTTGCTTGAGAATCAAACGAAGGATTTACTACCAAAGCGTTGACCATAATATGGACATGAGGACGTACGTCTGTTAGACGAACTTTAATACCTTTGCACTTCTTAGCGGCTTCTTGGCGAAACCATGAATGAACCACCGACTCCATGACTTTAACATGTTCGCCACCTCTTTTTGTAAACATACAATTGACATAGGAGGGTACTTGGATATCTTCTTCCGGATTAGCAGGGAAAACAGCCACCTCCCAACGGCTATTCAATTGAATATGGACCGATTTACCCGGACAAAACATATTGGCATATGCTTTAAAACTAACAATAGGAACAATACTATCGTTGAAATAAACACGAATATCACGCGGAGTTGTTCCCGCTATGTCATAGACGCATCTCTTGACCATTTGGCGGTAATCTTCATCCGGTTGAGAAGAAAAAAAAGCAAAATCTGGTGAAAATTCCACCAGTGTATAGCTGTTTTTGGCACGGTCTTTTGTTACAGATGTTTTTGTAGAATCGCGCATATGGTTTGTCCATGTCTTCTTAAAACGGGCATGATTTACAGAGTCAACGCACTCTACATGAAAACGAGTGGACAAAATATTTGCAAGTTTGGCCCCATAACCATTGCGGCCACCCACAATGCGCTCCTTAGAGTCATCGTAGTTTCGGCCAGTTAAAAGCTTCCCAAATACCGCAGCAGGAATATAACCTCCGTTTTTAGTATGCTTGACGACTGGGATGGTTGTGCCATTGTTTTTAACCACCAAAGTGCCATCATCTCTTAGCCATACGTCCACGCGCGTGGTACCACGAAATCGATTGTCAGCAGCATTGGTTAGAATTTCTACTATGGTCTTAAGCAAACCTGGCGAAAAGGTAACTTCTTCCAACACCATAGAACCGTCCTTTACAACATATTCGGTACGTGTTTCTGGTTGTACTCGACCAATGTAATTGTCTGGGCGTAGTTCCACATGCTCAACATGTGTCAAAGATACATATTCTTCAGACGCGGCTTTTGTAGATGGGGTTGATGAGGCCATTGGAATAGATACAGTAGCCATTATACTTGGTTTATATAATAGGAATTAGTTTAGAGATAGAATAAGATAAGAATTTTATTTTTTTTAACCCTAACCTTACATACCATCAAAACGAGTCGCCGACTGGAGTTCCGGCGTCTCTGAATCATTTTCAACGCGGTCAGAACCCGTCAGAGAATATGCCACAGGCTTAACCGTGCCAAAATGGGCCTCTACGGCATCATAATAGGACTTCGGAAGCCCTGTATACTTCTTGTGGCCCGCACAATGACGCAGGGCCCAATCACGGCGCTTCCAATCCTTACCAATAGACTTGGCGGACATTTGATAGTAATCGCCCTGGCCACAAGTAAAGCAGGCCGCTACAGTTTTGGTAAACCACCTCACGACGCCCCCCTTCTTCTTCTCCATCGGAACAACAATAAACGAAGCTTTCGAGACGTCCATAGGACTCAAATCTTCCATCTTTCCGGCCGGCTTGGCATCCTTGTACCAGCTGAAAAGCATTGGAATATGAAAGCCAACCTTCAAACAATTGACCATGCCACGCGAAGGACTGTTTTCAGGGCCCCGTTCGATGTCTCCATGGCGGCCAATGCCTCGCAGCTTGTCATAGTACTTGTTAAGCTCATGATACTGGTCATAAATCTTGTATCCGAACGGTCCAAACATAGCGGCACAACGCCAGCGGAACTTTTTCAGTTCCAAAAAGGCCTCGTACGAAAAGAAAGTGAACTTGATGTTCGCGTTCTTCGGGTGGCTAGCCTGCACACCATGCTCAATCGCTTCTCCATCCTCTTCTGCGTCTGTAATGCAACAGTTATGACGCGCTAGCTTGTTCTGCTGACCATGGGTAGGATTTCCATCTTTATCAAAGGGTTTGGCACGACGAGACCACTTTAGTTTGTCCATTTCCTTGGCCTCCAATTGCTTGTAAAGCAAGTCCATGTCGATACCAAGCTGCTGGCCAAAGTTACGAGTCACTAGGACGTTCGCCTCCTCCACAGGAGAACCATCGCGCATCGTAGCACCGTCGGGAAGCATCTGGTTGAGTTCAACCACTTCAACGCCTTCGAAGCCAAGTTCGGTTAGAAAGGCGGCCAATAAACGGTTTTCCGCAGCAGACCATTCGCGCACAGGCGTTGATGGAGGTCCCAAGAGTCTCTTATACTTATCATAGATAGCCAAGAACTCTGCGATGCTTTTAAGAGGCTTTCCAGCGTCTGAAAGGGCCGCCGTAACTTCAAAAACGAACTCGTCACGAGTGATATGGCGAAGTTCACATTTTGTTTTTTTAGTTTTTTTTGCAGCATTGATACCGGCTACATTGTGTGAAGCTTTGCGCTTCGAACTAGGCCCAGAAGATTCCTCGCGGGAAGACGATTCGTCTGAGGTAGTTTTTAGGTCCATGGCGCTTGGAGAAGAGCCAGAAGCCATAGGGTCGGTTGACGTTGTAGTTGTGTCCATAGTTTGTGAAGTGTCCATAGTTTGTGAAGTGTCCATAGGTTTTGTAATGAATTGGAAATAGATTTTGTATAAAATGAATGGCTGTGAGAAAAATCCACAGGATATTCATAATTAGAATATATAGTTTTAATTCAAGTAAGTAAATGTTATTGCGTATTTGTCTAATCGTAGCCCAATTGCCTTGGAAATTTGGACCTTATCAGCAGCAAATGTATTTATTAAGTCACCAATTAGCAAATAAAGGCCATGACATTCTGTGGATGCCATATAACTTACAATTTGATGAACAGTTATATTCTTCTGAACAAATAAATGAAATAAACCCGGCGCCTTCGACATTTAATCATAGTTTTATCACATACGCAGGGTTTCAGGGTTCCTATATTCGCACAAGTACAATGAATCGTTTGGCCCAACAATATGATGTGGATGCTTATATTACACTTACAGATGTCGAAAAAATAATTAGAGACGATAATCTAATTATACCATCTATTGCATGGCATCCACACCATTTTAATACATGGACACCTCTAGATTCTTATATTCTCCATGGATTTACATCAGTTGCATCACTGGCGCCCGGAAAACAACATTTTATACCGCATATCGTCGAACCCGTTGAACCAACCATTCAATTACCACGAGACAAAAATACATTTATGGTACTGTTACAAGGAGGCAATTATGAAGAATTTGACCGCAAGGGGTGGGAAATATCACTTCAAGCTTTTGCAGAATTTCAAAAACAAGTTCCAAATAGCCACTTATATATCCATTCAGTCTCTAAAGTAGCCATCATGGAAAATAACAGAAACCAAAAAGCTCCTTGGAATGTTCCAAATCCTGGTCAACCGCTTCGTTATTTATTACACTTGTTAAATATCACAAATTATACATTAGACGAACAAATTCATTCCGCAGAACACATTTCAGCATTAAAACAGTCTGCAGATGTCTGTTTACACCCTAGTCGTGTTGAAGGATTTGGAATGAACGTGTTAGAGTGTCAGTATTTTGGTACTCCAGTGATTACAACAAATTTCACGGCTATGAGCGCCTTTACACATTTTGGCCATGCTATTCCGCCTTTACAATTGTCTTATTATTTGAGGGGGTTTTTAGCAGTACCAGATATATCCGGTGTTACAAAAGCACTCCATGATATTTACAACGGAGTGTGGAACGGCTCTGCGTCATCGGCCAAAGAATGGATTCTAAATGATTTTTCTGCAAAACAAGTTGGCAATGCATTTCATAGACTATTACAAAATAAAACATTAGTCAAATTTGATTCGGGAATAAGGCGTGTTACAGCTAATTACATGGATATAATTGGAACGAACGAAAACAGACAATGGACAATGTTTGGAAATATTGATATAATACCTAATGTTTCAAATAACAGCGATGTCATTCGGGTAAATAAAAAAGGTGCAATTGTAGCAATCATGGTAAAAAATTGGGTGTTATTAAACATACAAATACAAACAGTATGGGTTCCAAAGCTATTAAATACCATCATAGCGTCCCCAGATGTTCTTGTAACGGATATGCATATTTGAAGAAATTTCCAGGAATTTTCAGGAAGCATGACAGCCATTCATTCGATAGACATTCTATTCTCACAACCAGTGATTCATCGCCTACCACACATTACAACTACTACTTCACGTCCACCACCACACACCACCCATCACACCATGTCCATGTTTGCCGTTCTCGCTGATGACTACACCAACGAAGTCCAAAACACCCCCCAGAAGACTCGCACGGCCGAGCCGACCATGCTGGACCGTGTCACGGCCTCCAACTCGTTCGAACTCACCCCGGGCCACGTCGGCATGTTCCTCGGAGCCAGGCACAAGTATGTGATTCAGGCTCGCGAGCATATCCAGACCGAGACCAAACTTCGACTCCACCACTCTGTGTCAGAGGACGGCGTTGTGGCCTTCCACTTCCGCGGAGCGATTCACAAGAAGAATCTGCTTCGTCTGGCCTACCGTACGCTCTTCAACACGCTCGGCAAGCGTTCCATCGAGACCGGTTTCGGCGTCGCCTGCG
>Ga0206126_10003041_pt1 | contig 17359 bp, 15 predicted proteins | sample Helgoland_Spring_5_FD_148621 | JGI IMG/M metagenome (GOLD analysis project Ga0206126, IMG submission 148621) | Pelagic subsurface seawater microbial communities from Kabeltonne, Helgoland, North Sea - Helgoland_Spring_Bloom_20160412_1 | ecosystem: Environmental > Aquatic > Marine > Epipelagic ...
TAAGAGAGGCTAATATTACTGGAACAACTTGCATCAAAAGGGTAAGCATACCTGAAATAATAAATATATTTTTTAATTTCATTTTTTTAATTTTTGGTTCAAAATATCTCCTTGATAGATGTTAAAAATACTAAATTTTTCTCATCCAAATGCATGACTTGCGTCTAATTTATTTTTATATCATGTATTTGAGCTACGACAAAATCAAGGAGATATGTAATGAAAAGAAAGTACAAATTATCTGTAGGTGCGTATAAGTGGATTCAACTTTGCCGATATGAAGTTGAAAGGGGAGCTGTTCCATTGATGATCCTGAGTGTGAGGCTTGCGGGTCAATAAAAAAAAGGATTTTAACATCAATCAGTTAAAATCCTTTTTTTTATCTCAAATTAATGGTTGCCATTAGAACCGCTCAAAATTAGAGTAATTAATATTCCTTTATATTTTTAATCATGTAATCTCGTACGTTTTCTACCTGACCTCTTTCAGCTAACATTTTTATAAATTCACTCTGGCTTTGCAGTTTATCCAAAAGCATCACGTGATCATCCTCATTTTCTCCTGAGACACCTACCCAGTGGGTTGCTCCATTAGGAGAATTGATATCATAAGTACCAAAACCTACCCATCTCCCCTCAAATTCTTTTTTGAATTTCTTAACAATTTTGTCATGAGCCGTTTTGAATTGATTGGGATCCTTAATTTTAATATCCCAAATATGTTCCCACGCATAATCTTCATTAGTTCCGACTTGTCTACTGAGTGATCTGCCCTTATATCCCTCTCCGTATTCCTCCACGTAGTTATCCATTTGACTCCAAAACAGTTTACCTTTCTCCTCTACATCAATTCCTTCCCATAAATCTTCCCCTATTTCCCAGTACCATATGAGCCGATGAGTCATACCATTATCCGCTCCTTTTCCGATGCGTTGAAGTCCAAATCCTCCTTTAGTAGGTTTCATATCCGAACAGCATGTTTCGTAAGCTTCTTCCATTTTATTTGCTGAATATTCTTTTGCCTTTACCTCGATAACATTAAAAACCATAGTTTGAGCTGAGAGAGTAGCCGCAACAGATAAGTTAATTATTAAAAAAATTATTTTTTTCATTTTTGTTGATTTGATTTAGTGAAAATTTTGAAGCTCAATTTATATAAAAAAAAACTCCCAAGACACCACAATACAAGAGATTATATGCAAATCAAACAGTATTTTTCTCACTTCAAAACCTCATGAAATACCTCCAACCCTATAATAATTCTTAGCCTTTTCACTTACCTTGAGCTTGCCATGTGCTCGCTTCTTATGCGTTCCTTTGATTAGGATAAAGTCATGATCTCCTTGTACGATAAAGCTTGATTCTTCAAGTTCTTCCATTGCGAGAACCACCATATTACCAAAGGGATTAAGACCCGTTCTACGCTCCAATCCAATACCATTAGCGATGTCTGATTCATCTGCTTAAATAAAGCCAGCAGTACTGCAATGTGCTTCTAGGAAACAGTAGATTAACTTGGCTTCTTTGAATAGCTGTTGGAAGGTGTGGTCGTTCCATTTAATGGTGTCTAATCTCATATAATTTGTTTCTTACAAAGATATGGAGGAGGTAGGGAAGGGGTGTTTTGTTAGGTATTCGGGTAGGGAATTAAAACCTATTTTGATTTTGTATTTCTTACCTACCCCGTAGTATATAGTGGGTTTCCCTTTTACTATTTTTATCTATGCATAGATATAACTGCGAGGTTTCGTGAATAAGGGTTAATAATTTTCTTTGACCTTATCCCTCAAAACCCTCAAAATTTCTACCATCGCATAGGTATCCATCTTACAATATTCGAGAAGATCTTTTCTAATCTGGTCATAGTCTCCTTCAAAACTTCCATTTGCCATAGCGGCAAAAGTGGCACTTACGGTACCTCCATCATTGATGCTCAGCTGTTTGTAAGAAAGTTCTGGAATAAGGGCTGGCAAGACTTGTTTGATAGAATAGGAGCCTTTCATTTCAGGAGTATAATACCATCCTTTTTGAAAGGGAATCATAAGATCTTTGAGTCTTTTGATGATCCCTTCTAAGGGAACCTTGTAATCTGGAAATGCTTGGATGAGTTCTTCAGTTTTACTTTGTTCAAAGGAGGTATTATATACCAAGATATCACCCTCTGATCCACAGTCTGAAATTAATTGCTTGATGAAACTGATCCGTGGATCTGTTCCGTCTGTCTCAGCTAAAAACTCAAAGTGCTTGATTTCATCAGCGTCTTGTACATGCAAAGAATATTGAAAGGGAATTTGTTGATAAGGTCGGGTGTAATCAAATAGGGGCACCCCTGATCCCATTGTTTCAAAATCCAAGAAATACAGCGGCCCCTGCAGCATATCGAGAAACTGATTAAGCCGCATTGAATCAATATAAGAAGTATTATTTTTCACTCCTTCTACCTGCATTCTCTGCTTATCACTTAATTCGAATTCATCTGGAATATCTTTGATGAATACAATCCCTTGATCGTAGAGTTCAAACTTCTTTTTTGTGCGAAGATTTCCAACATCAAATACAGTGTCCTCGGTAATATGACCCCAGCACTGTCCCATGAAATCACAGGAATAGGGACTGGAGCAATGTGCTCCTATGGATTTCTCAGGAAGGGTCTCTCGATCAATAACGGTCTTAAGTCTTTCTATTTCCTTGAGAATCCTTGGTAACAATGTTTTGACCTCACTTAAAACCGAAGTTTTGGTAAAAAGTTCTTCTACTTCGATCCTTCCATTACGCTCATAGGTGTTGTCAAGATGCACGATGCAGATATCTTTGAGCTTGATGCCATTCTGTTCAATGACATAGCTCTGTAAGGCGGCATCTTGAATATTAACCTCTTTCACGCTTGTCGAGCTTTTAACCTCATAAACTTTCCAGCCTTCCTCATCTTCCACCAGTATATCAGCATACACAAAGACTCCATTGAAGAAAAAAGCAGCCTCATAAATCACAGGTCTACCATGATCCAAAGCCTGCCTAGTACTTGCAAGAGCTTTATTGTATTCATAAAATACCTCAGGTTGACAGTTGATACCACCTGGAAAAAGCTGATGTGCTAATTCTCCTACTGAATTTCCTTGATCAAAGATGGCTTGTTGAGCCTCTGTGATTTTGTCTTTGAGCTTATAATGATGCTTATGAAAGTAGAGTGATTTCTCGCATTGTAATCCTTTGAGAAAGGTACTCTTAGAAAGATAGTATTTACGCTTAGCCATTATCTACTACATTTTTGCTCGTATCGATCCCAATTATAGATTGCATCTTCATTGGGGAAATAGAAACATTTTTTGGTATCATCTGGAAAGGTAAGGTGTTTCCAAAAACCTGTAGGAATATGCACTCCTGTATTTCGTACTTGATGGTCAGCAGCAAAGACCAGTTCAATCTTTACATCAATATCACCATACTGCTTTGACCATTTTCTTACTTGCGCTTCGAGTTCTGCCCATTCTCCTTGATTAAGCCGATCAATTTGCATGGAGCAGTTCAAAAAGGAAAAGGTGGTCTTTAGATTTGTGTAAGAATCACTGAATGCAGCAGCAGGAGCGAGGTGCCCTTTGTCCCAAGGATTTTTGGTGTAATCTGCATTATCGGAGGTGTGGATGTCTACCTCTTTGTGGAAGTTCATGTTTCCTCGGTCTACATTCTTAATTCGGTTGTTGACTGTGTAGGTAAGCCAATTGGGCTGCTCATAAAACTCGTTGTAGGAGACGGTGTAAATACCTTTGTCTATGATAACCGTTGAGCGTAAGTCTCTCTTATCGCTATTATTTACTCTATTGTTTGATCCGCATTTACATTCACTTTTCTCTACATAATATTTGTGGCCAGATGCAGTGAGATAATAGCACCCCCCTCGACTTCCTTGGTATAGCTTTTGCTCGTTTCCAGCAACGATTTTTGTTCCGCAGTCAACTACTTGTGCTTGTGCAGTAGGGAGCAGACTTACAAAGATAATGACAAAGGAGAGGAGGTAGGTTCTGATTTTGGGTAATCGTTGTTTGTTTTCAAATATAATGAATAGCTATGCACTGATATATTGAGGTTAGTCTGTTTTGTTAAAACCTATTTTGATTTTGTATTTATTACATACTCCATGGTGTAACGTGGGTTTCCCTTTTACTTATACTTGCTTAATATTTTAATTAAATCTTAGGTTTTACATATTGAACTTTCCTCAAAATATTCACATAAAATGTTATTTAGCACTTTAAATTAATTTCCATTGTAATCTTTTGTTTTTAGATACCCACTTAACTTCTTTTCAATCAATTCAAATCTTCTTTTATCAGACCTAACACTTCCTAATTCAATTAAAAAAGTTTCAGTTTTAAGAGTAAGCACATTCCAAAATTCCAAGTCATTAAATAATTTCTTAAAATCTGTTTTAACTCTTGGATGATTATTTATGTTCCTTTCATCAAAATCATTTGATGGCATAATTTCAAGATATTCAATATTTTTATTTATGAAAGACTCAATCTTATCTAAATACTGTTTTTGATTGAATTCAGCCATACTTTTGGCCTTCTCTTTTATCCTATTATATCTTTTTAAAGCTTGTTTTAATGAGTCATCTTGAAGGATATTTAAATAATCTCTATCAATAAATTCCTCAAGAATTGGCAGCTCATAATTAATTGGCCAAGTTGTACCTATCGGCCATATTATATTTTTTAAATAGGATATTGAATCAATATCGTTTCGTTCAATTATTTTCATGACTCTTATCAAACTATTAGACATAGATTCAAATCTTTTTATGGCTCTATCTTGATATTTTATTCCTCCTTCTATTTCGGAATGAATTTCTAATAAATAATCATCAACCTCTATTTGAGTTAATCTATTAGAATTCCAATTATCTATCGCAATTGCTATTAATATGCCAATAGTTACAAGGGCAATTTCTATTACTATGTATTGAAAGTCTAGTCTAGTTTTATTTTTAAATATTTTCACATCGTCAATCTAAAATTTTTATAGCAAAATGCAAAATCAAAAGCTGACCTCTCAAAGCTAGAGAATTTCAAATAACGTAAACTTTTCATATCTTGTTTCTTGATTATATTCTGAATCAATCATACTAATTAAAAACAATGCCTTATGGGATTAGTTTCAACCTTTGCTAATCCTATTGCCAGACAACTGGAAACTAGCATTAGATTATGAGGAATTTAAAACTGATTATTTTGGTCGACAAAACTACAGTAGTTCAATTGCGGTTAGAAACATTAAAATCAAAAAAATCATGACTACTCCAAAGCAAATAATGATATTTGGCTTAGGATTATTTGTAATTTCCTGCCAAAAAATAGAAAAAACGAACTTTTTAATTTTACCTACCCCTCAACAAAGTAAAATAGGTGAAAAATTCTCTTCCATGGCCCCAAAAGATTTAATCATGGCCTACAGTCCGACGAAGGATGCTCTCCCAAAACTTTTTGACTTTACTAAAGCACTTCAAAAAACCGAAAATAAGGCACAAGCACAAGTTTCATTCGAGATTAATAAAGGTTTAGATATACCAGGGCAAGGGTATTTATTAAATATCGCTGAGCAGAAAATCACTATTGAAGCTAAAGATGAAGCCGGTTTATTTTATGGGTTTACTACTTTAGATCAAATTGTTGAAGATGCTTCACTTCAAGGAGTAAACCTCCCCATTGCTCAAATAAAAGATTATCCTGAGCTCACTTACCGAAGTATTCATTGGGATGTGAAACACCATTTAGACAAAGAAGCTTACTATTATAGCTTAATAGATGAAATGTCACGTCAAAAAATCAATGGAGTTATTTTAGAAATTGAGGATAAATTGAAATATCAAATCCATCCAAAGATTGGTTCTCCTGAGGCCTTTAGCATCAAGCAGTGGTTGGCTATTAGTCAGTATGCTAATGAGAGACATATTAACATCAGTCCTTTGGTACAAGGGCTGGGTCATGCTTCATTTATTTTAAAACATCCTAAATATTTTGAATTAAGGGATGATCTCGAAAGTGATTGGGCCTTCAACCCTCTCGATCCGAAAACTTATGAAGTTCAATTTAATCTCTATGATGAGGCTCTTGCTATAACTCCATATGGTAAATATTTACATGTTGGAGGTGATGAAGTAAAAACTACGGGAAGAAATAGTGGTCAGTCTGCTTTAGAATTACAACTTTATTGGCTCAACAAAGTAGCTCAATATGCTCAAAAACAAAACCGTGTACCAATTTTTTGGGATGACGTGCCTCTTAAAGAGGCAGGGCTAATGAGTCCTATTTATGATACTTCTATTTCCGATGCTCAAGTTGATTCTATTTGGAAAGTTAATGAACCTAAGTTGAACGGCTTTTTAGACAAATTCCCGAAAAACTGTATTTACATGAGGTGGAATTATCATACACCTCAAACCTATGGTAATCAAAAGGCTATGGAGTGGTTTACAAAAAATGATCTCCAAGTAATGGGTGCAACAGCAGGTCAGACTCGTTGGCCATTAATGCCCCTAAGAGAGAGTAATATTGAAAATATTAAAACTTTTGCTATCAATTCTATAAAAGGGAATTTATCTGGATTACTATTGACCTTGTGGGATGATGATTCTCCTCATTTTGAACTCTATAAGAGAGGAATTAGTGCCTTTGCAGAATATACATGGGCAGGGGATAAAAAAACTAATGATGAATATAAAAGCTTATTTAGACATCGTACTTTCGGACCGAAATGGGAAGACGAAAACTTTGCGTTTATCGACTCTATTGAAGGGCCTGTTGGAGCATGGGTCAATGCATTAGTAGTCGATAAAAGTCATCGTAATAGATTAAAGAAAAATGATAATGCCAAAGAAGAATTGCTGATTTCTCTGCCAAAAACTCATCAAAAGGGTCTATGGACATCGCTTTACTCTACAAGAATAACAAAAGCGAAAAAATATTTTGAACAAACAATTACAACTGCCAAAAGAATGGAAGTCTTGATCAAGGGGGGAGCAAAAAACGAATTCATGATAAAGGTTTATCAGCAGGTTTTGAAGCTCACTCATTTTTCATTTGAAACACTTTTGCTTTTAGAGCAATATGATATGGCTACCTCAGAAAAAGAAGTTCAGGAAGCTTTGGCTAAAATTATGACGCAACGCACCAATTTTAATAGGCTACGTCATGAATTGGAAAAGGTGTATGGTTTGACACGGATTCTCAGTAAACCAGATAAATATATTCTGGATCAAGATCACCATCTTCATCTAGCTAATCAAACTATCAATTTTGACTGGCAATTTTATTCAGAGTTACTCTTTTTAGATAAAATTGACGAATATTTTAAAAACTAACACAACCTTAACAAAGGACAAGAAAATAAAATAGAATTTCTGTAAATAGTAACTAATTTCCGTACATCGTGAAATCTGAATCTTTCAATTCTTCTATAGCAAGAACTACTACGTTACCAAAAGGATGCCAAATACTATGTTGGAAGAAATGATTTTAAGGATGAGAAATAGGCTTATTCGCTGTTGAAATTAATAAATGCCACCAGGATTACCATCTCCGTCAATCTCGTCTTTATATTTCCATCCAACATATAATGCCCAACCCACGAATCCTATGAGACCAATAAGATTCGCAGATGAGTTGTCCTCAACATTAACATTGTTAAAAAGACCAACACTAATTAGGATTAAATAAATTATAAATATTCCGAAAGGTGTGGTAATGAATAAGAAGTTAAAAATTTTATTAGGCATATGGATGAATTTGGATAGTTAAAGCTAATAAAAATAGGTGTACCCTGAGTGAATACTTGTTATCCGAAGGGATTGCTCAAGGCAAAATTGAACGATATCACAGATCTATGAAGAATGTAGTGAAACTGGATAATTATTACAGCTCTAGGCAGTTAGAGTTAAAATGAAGCAATTTGTTCAGTATTACAACTATGAAAGATACTATGAGTCCATCAATAACCTTACTCCATCTGAAGTCTATTATGGAACTGGAGAACGAAAACTTAGGCGTAGGAAAAGAATCAAACAACAAACTTTAATTGAACTAAAAAAATAAAATCAAATTAATTATCTAAATTAAAATCAACACTCGCTTAATTTATATCTGAAAAAGGCAACTGTTATTTGACGACATTCAATCGTAGTAATAACTTTTGTTCATTTTGCAATCCATAAAAATATGACAAGTAAGTTCATTAGACTGACAAATATTTCTTATTACCTCTTTATCTATATTATTCAGGACTTATCCAATCTCCTAAAAAAGTTACTCTAAATTCTTTCTCTTGTTTCTTTACTATCTTTCCTTTTGAGTCAGGGTAATGAGTTTGAAAAACATCCTCCACTTGTATCCTTACTTTTTCTGTGTATTCTTCTGAGTCTGAGTATCCTTCAAAACTTATTTTATCATTTTATTCAGGTTTTGTTTGGTTTCCATAAATCTAATAAAGATGATTTGGATCATCAGAATCAATCTAAAGTGTCTATTTGTACAAGAAAATATTGGTCTTTTTACGGTCTTCTCGATAAGGTTTCCGTACTATTTTAAAAGTTATCAATTCTTGTGATGGATGGGAAATTTGAACTTCTTTATCAGTAATAAATTCCTTATTTTAGTCTCATGAAAGAAAGAATGATACTCTATTCCTTTATAATTGTCTTCTTTTACCTTTTTAGGGCGATTGATTTTTCCCCGTTTGAAACAAATTTTGATTTCACCTCATGGGAAAATACCAAATTATTGAAGTGGCTTGGTTTGTCTGCCTTAGTAATAATAGTCAGAGAAATTCAATTTTGGACAAACCTAAAAAAGAATTAGTGGAGGATTGATTTAAATATCACCCTCACCTCAGCACCTCATTTATCCTTATTGTAAATACGAGTTTAAATATTACGTTGCAAAAAGATTAAATTATGATTAAAAATATAGCCGTTGTAGTTTTATGTTTTGGTACTATTTTTTCATGTGAAACCAAAAAGGAATACACCATAGATAAAACAATTTTAGGGTCTTTTGGTGCTAAACACAGGGATGGTTACATAGACCGTATAAAATTACATAAAGGAGAAATTGCCAAAGATTCAACCCATGTTAACGATTACGTTAGCATTATCGAATGTAATATTATTATGTTCGCTTTTGGTTTTATGTCGCGAGAGCAAACGATTCCAGAAGCCAAAGTTTTTCAAGAAAAAGCCTATGCTATGGATTCTTTGAATTCACAGGTTCAAGAAATGGCTGGTATTTTGCATTTTATGGATTCTGAATGGGAAGCTTCAGAAAAAGCATTCAAAAAATCCTTAGAAATAAATCCTGAAAACTTACAAGCAAGACATTGGTACACGCTGTATTTGATGGCTTTAAAACGCATAGATGAGGGTTTTTCTCAATCAACAATTGTACACGATATGGATAAAAAAGGCGATTTTTTAGTCGCTCGTGCATCCATTTTCTATTTCTTGGAAGACTTTGAAAAGATGAAAGAATTGATGTACAAATCACTTGAAAAAGATTCTTTATCGCCTTGGACTTTAGATTGGTTAGGTATGGCATACAATGGTCTAGAGGAACACGATGATGCATTAGAAACCTATTTCAAAGCCTTCAATTTATCCAATGGAACTGTTGAAGTTGGTAGCGGATTGGGTCACGCATTAGGAGAAGCTGGAGAATATGAATTAGCCAAGGAAATGGCTAGCTTTTATGATGAAGCTTCAAAAATAAAATATTTACCTGCTTGTCAGCGTGCTTTTATTCACTTGGGTATTGGCGAAAATGATAAAGCGATGTCTTTATTAGAACAAGCCTATCAAGAAAAATCATGGTTCTTACAATTTATGCAAATTGAACATTGGTACGACCCAATAAGAAACACCGAACGATTCAAAGCATTAGAAAATAAGATGAATTTTCCTCAATAAAATGTGTTTTTAGCTATTCATGGCGGCGACGCTAATGAAGATCTTATCCCTTTCGTATGCTATTATGACAATAAAAATAAACCCGAACAGACTCAATTGACAAAAGAGCTATCAGAAACTAGTGGGTTTGAATATGTTGTATCATATCCTTATACATTAACTGACAAAGATCCTGCAAAATACGCCTTTAGACAAGCTGTGCAAGATGGAAAAATAGCTTTGAGTATTGAATCTGGCAAGCTAGGTAATATGCAAGAAGGGGCAGTTAGTTTGATAAAAATCGGAGTTTACAATATGCTTAGTACGATGAAAATGTACTATAAGAAAACAGAATCCAATTTAAATTTAAAGAAACTTAATCATCAAGCATATATCAAATCTAAAACAAGTGGAATTTTTTATAGTAATTATAACGCAGGTGATTCAATTAAAAAAGGAGATATAGTAGGCTATACTACTGATGAATTTGGCAATAAAATTGAAGAATATAAGGCAATAGAATCTGGTATTATTTTGTAGAAAATTGCAACACCTCCAATCAACGTTGGCGATACTATTATGTGTATTAGCTCCAGTTTATAAAATGGTATTAAATAGATTTCTCCGAGCGTTTATTCCAGCCTGTACCTCATAAAAATAAGGGCAATCAAAACAGAAAAAGAGAAATCTGCTTATCATGCCCTTAATAATCAACTATAAAAACCAAACACTTATATGATTACACAAAATTGACAAGAACGAATCTTTTTCTACTCCAAATTCTCATAAAGAATGTTAAAATAGGTTCTTAAAGAATGTTAAAAAAAATATCCAATAAATCGTACTTAAAGAAGTTATCTTAGAAATCATTCAGTATCCCTTACCTTAATATCTCATGAAATACTTCCCTTTTTAACACCTCAAAATAAGCTTCAAACTCTCCCAATATCACCTCTTTAGAGAAAACCTCATAAGTACTATTAATCTCTTTTAAAACGGCAGTATGCATCCCGGGTTTGAGTCATATTTAGGTCAGCTTTAAAGCTATGGTTAAGACGTATTAGTATAGCATTATAATTCCCTGTAGGGGGAAAGGGAATGCTTGAGAGAGGCTTATATGTGGTCCGTAGAGATTGCATTAACCCTTTCTACAAAGATGCCAAGGACTATGTTGAAAGAAACGATTTTAAGTATAAGAAATGAGGACAACGCTTTGTGAATTATTCTCATCTTTTTGTTTTTTTATATTCCTCAATTCTTCTTTCTGTCTCCTTACCATATCGATCTACAGAAAGACTAAACAGGGTTAAAAGAATAATAATTACAGAATATAGTATAGCAATATGCTTTTTCTTCATTTTTTCTAGTCTTCTAGGTACCTATTTAAAAAGTTAGAATAATATTTTTTAATGTTCTAAGTTAGAATTTATTAATTGGATAGTCTTTTTTATCTGATTGCTATAATCATCATAGGTTGTAAAATGACTGGATCTTAGAATGAAAACCCAGTTCTCGAAAAGATTTATAATTTTTATTTTTAAATCATTTGAATTATCCCAAAGCATCATGTTTCTATTACTAGGATTTATTTCGTCTACTTTTTTACGATATAAAATTTCATCATATAACTGAAAATCTTCCCAATTTCTAACATAATAATGATTTTGCCATTTAAAATTAAAGTGCTTATGCATTAAGGGCTGTAAATAATTAAGAAAAAATTCTTGTTCTCTTTCTTGCCTATCTGTAAGAGAAATGTTTTTTGATTCTAGAATACCAATTTGATTAATTAGTGTATCATTTCCAAGGTACCTTAACGCTCCTGAGCTAATTACTTGTTCAATATTTGCTGTATTAGGCTTGAAGTAGATCCAATTAAAAATTGCTAGTCCAAATAATGTATGTTGATGTAAATCATCTTTTAATAGGCCCCTTTTTTCAACGTCATCAATGAAATTATAAACACCTTTAATTATCTTTTTTCTGACTTTTATAAATCTCTCAAATTTCACAAGATCTTCCTGTAGATCAACTTCCATTGCGGATAATAGTTCATTAGCGGCATAGCTTTCAGATAAGTCTTCCCTATAATTATCAGCAATAAAACCTAATGTAACAGCTATAAATAAAATAACTAATTCGATTAACTTTGAGGTTAAATTGAATTTTTCAAAAAAAGAGACTTTTTTCATTGTTAATGATAGTTAAGTTGATAAACGTAAGCTACTAAATATTCTGCACCCTCAGTGAATTCTTCTCGTCTGAAGCTGTTAATTGAGTCTAGTTTATTTTTGCATTATATCTGAGCTGCGACAAAATCAAGAAATTATATAAGAAAAAAAAGTTTAGATTCTTTGTAGGTGTTTAACAATGGATTCAGCTGGGTATGTTTATGCCGATATGAGGTTGAAAGGGGAGCCGCTCCATAGATGATCCTGAGTGTGAAGTTTGTGGGTTATAAAAATAAGGACAATCAAAACAGAAAGAGAGAAGCCTGCTTATCATGCCCTTAAAAACCAACGAAAACCAAACACTTATATGAAAACTTAAAATTGGCAAGGATGAATTGCTTTCTCATTTAAATTCTCATAAAGAAATGTTAAAATAGCTTCTTAAAGAGTGTTAAAAAAAGCATCTAATAAACCGCATTATAGGAGCTATTTCATAAATTCAACAGTATCTCCTCACCTCAATTTCCTCTCTAATACTTCAAAATACGTACCCAAAAGGGTTATCAAAACATACCAATATTTACTAGCACACCCATAAAGGCTCGTCTGAAGGCTTATTTAAGTTGAAAATACCAATATAAAAGTAGAATTTTAATCAAAACACTTCGTTTCTTTAATGTGTAATAATTAGTGGGCAGTATAAAGTATGCAATTGTTTTATTTTTATTTTTTTCAATATTGATCGAATATTGGTTTTCTCAGATCGAACAATTTGAGGCCTCCCGAATAGGGGTAGCAATATTAACAGATGACACCTCTTCTTATAGACTTAGCTCTAATTTTATAACGTAACTTTATTACCAATGAGAATTAAAGTTATCAAGCGACTTTCTTTCTTCTACTTTTTTAATTGTCCTTAGGTTTTATATAAGTAAATAATGCCAAAGCCACCATTATAATATCAGGGATAAAATCTGCAATACCTGCATTTGTCAGTGGAGAAGTTGCCAGATTGTAAAAACCAATAAAGCCGGGTATGTACGCGATCAGAAAGGCTAATAGAATTCTTTTCGCATACTTTTTTTCCACATCTCGTAAAAACAGCAATATCAAACCAATCATAAAGAATATTGAACTTATGGCATATTGAAATAAGATTAAGACCTTTTTTGCCTCTTCTCCGACATTAAACATCATATCTACGGACATATCTGCAAGTAGTGGATATAAAATAGATTGGAGAATCATTATAATTCCGATTATTGTGAGTGTTAATTTAGTTTTCATTTTTCAAATAAATTTTAAAAAAAAAATAATGTTGAAAGGGGGAAGGTTTTTACCCCTTATAATTTAGACAAATTTAATAATTTTTTAAACCTCCACAAAAAACTCCTGAGATAGCAAAGCCTAGGAAACAGCTCCATTGATAATCTGAGTGTGAAGCCTGTGGTTCTTAGCTCTGTTATTTAATCATCTTTACCTCTTTTCCAGCCAATAAAAGCAAAATTAATTGATATAGTAAGCAATATAAATACAGGAGGAGGTGGTCCAGAATGTATTGCTAAATGATGAAATGATCCAGCCAAGATTAAAATAATCCCAATTACTATATTACCAAATAATAGTAGTTTCTTGCTAGAGTTATCCTTCATTTTACTTCCTAAGAACCATAAAAGACCCAATGATATAAACATAATTCCATTTATATCTCCCCAGCCTCTCGTTGCAGTTAGCGCTTCCGTATTTTCATAATATGGTAAGACCTGAGGCATTAACCAAAGGGTAGCTAAGACAAATATGCCGAGTATAACAAAGCATAAGGATGAAATTTTATGACAAGTATTTGTTTTCATTTTGTTGATTGTTTAGGTTGATAAAAATTTGGGATGTCAATATAAAAAAAATCTTCAACATCACCCCAACAGCTCATGAATACCTCCCTCTCTAACACCCCAAAATAAGCCTCAAATTCCTCCAATATCACCTCTTTAGAGGAATACTCATAAGTACTATTAATCTTCTCTAAAACGGCTGCATGCATCCCAGATTAAAGTACTCCAACCCTGTCTTAGCTCTAACTGAGCGGTTAAATCGATTAATTTTTTTTGGATTAGAATGTAAATTTATTTCCTTTGCCCGTTAATTAATCATAAATTAAAACGTAATAATAAATGAAAAACTTTTTAACAACTTTTTTATCGTTTTGCACTTTTTTCGCAAGCGCACAATATTGCATATTTTTTGAATTTGAGGCAAAAGAACCAGAAATGGTTGTATCAACCTTGAAAGGTATGATGGATACAGATTGGGGTAAAAACATTCAAGGCTCAAAATCACTTTTTTCTTTGAATTTTAACGGTAATAACCAGGCTACTCACACTGTACAATTCTGTTTTCAAGACGAAGCTGGATTACAATCATTTATGACCTCTTGGGGCCAGTCAACAGATGCACAATTATTTGGAGAAAAATTAGGAAAATTTACCAATAATGTATCCCAATCAATAAATACGCCTGCATGGTACAAAAATGATTGGTCAAATGATAATGTATTCATGATTTACCAGATGGAAGTATCAAACCCTTCCAAATATGTGCAAGAATTTGCTGCTTTTTCCCAGAAAATGGCACCGAAGTTAGGTTTTGAGAATAGTTCATACGGTGTAGGTTATCCCATCGTAGGCAAGACAGATGACTTTTCCCATTTTGTTTGGATTGGCTCACCAGATATCAAAACTGCGCTAGCAGGGACAAAAAAAATGTTTTTAGATCCTGAATTTGCTATTTTTTCGAAAAAAGTTAGCGATATAAGAAAAGTAGTCAATACCATGATGATGGTTCGATTGGCAGACTTTTAATCCAAAACTTTTAATCTTTTTTAAAGTTCAATTATTTAATAGACCAAAAAAATAAACTTGATATGGTAGCTCCTGAGGTACTCTTTACCTCAGGAGTTTTAAATTTAAATAAGATTTTTATTGGTGTTTTTGCTTGAATCGATCAAATTAGTTTCACATCAACACCTCATGAAATACTTCCTTCTCTAACACTTCAAAATAAGCCTCAAACTCCTCCAATATCACCTCCCTAGAGAAATACTGACAAGTACTATTAATCTCCTTTAAAACGGCTGTATGCATGCCAGATTTAAGTACTATATAGTCAAGCTTCAGAGCTATTGTGAAGACTTATCATCGTAGAATCGTAATTCTTATTTAACGGGAAAGGGAATGCTCTATAGAGGCTTGTATGAGGTCTATGGATAATGGTTTAACTTCTTCTACAAGGATGCCAAAGACTATGTTAGGAAGAACGATTTAAAAAGATCTGACAGCACGTACACTTTGCTTAATATTTTTTAAAACTTTGCCCTGGATGCCATCAATAAAATTATGATACCATGCACTGATGTTATTATCTTGTGAAGAACTTTAATAGGCTGATTCAGCAAAGTCACCTACCGTTTCTTTATTAATGTACAATAAATTCAGTTCCATTTTAGAAGGTAAAAACCAATCATCATAGGTGATTCCATCAATTGTTATTTCATAATCAGCACAGAGTTTTGCTGCTATTATATCCTCGCTGCATCCAGCCAAAATATCTAGTGTGTTCTGTGCTCCTGTACCTATTACAGTCTCATCTGCTCCTGAAACCTTAGTTTCATAGCAACCCCATTCAGCCATTCCAGCTATACCCCATTCAGCTTCAGCGTTTGTGGTTTGATCTTCTGGTGCTGCAATCAACCCGTGTACTTCTCCTGCTACATATCCATTATCGTTATCCTTAAGTATGTAAAATATAATTTCCCCTTGGTAAGTATCTCCAATTGCAACATTATCCGTAGGATCATTAGGAACAGTTTCATCACTGTCTTTTTTGCAATTGGTAAACAATATAAGTGAACAAAGAATACTTAAGAAGAGGATGTGTTTGAACTGTTTTATATACGAATTCAAAACTAATAAAAATTCTCTACCCTTAGTGAATTATTCTCACCAGAAGGTATTGCTCTAGTCCAATTTAATTTGGTGTAATGGATTTAAGCTATTAAGGGTGCTATTGAAACAATGGGAGTAATGGGAATAATCCCCTTCTACAAGGATGCCAAAGACTATGTTGGAAGACAAGAAATGATTTTAAGGATAAAAAATAACCTTCACTCTGAGCAAATGAAGGTTAAGAAAATTACTAATGTAAAGTCTAATATTTTAGACTAATTAGCACATTCTCCTGAAGTATAGTTTTCAATTCCTGCAGCTTCCGCATAGCAATCGTTATCATATGTATTACCATCAGAACCGCAAACGGGAACATAAATTTTGTAACATGCCACTTCATCAGCACATTCTCCTGAAGTATAGTTTTCAATTCCTTCAGCTTCTGCATAGCAACTATTACCATATGTTACCCCATCAGAACCGCAAACAGGTGCACCCACATCTGGACAGGCATCCCCTTCATCACAAGAACCTAGGCTAATTAAAATCAAGAAAGATGTTAAAATTGAAATATACCGCATAATTAGATTTGTTTATTTATTTCAAACAAGACATCTATTATCATGCCAGAAAATAGATCTTATTGAATATCAATACTATAAGATTTTGCCTATATCTCCACCTTTAGTTAATTCTTCTCACCCGAAGGTATTGCTTGAGTCCAATTTAATTTTGTGTGATGGATTTAAACTACGCACAAATTAAGAGGCTGTACAAGAAGAAAAAGAGAAAGAAGACTACAACATGCACTAATAAAGTGAATGTCAAGGAATACAATATTGTTGAATTTTTTGATTATCCATCAGAACACTAATTTTTTATCTTGTTTTGCCATAGGTAAAAAGTTGATATCTAAATAACCTCCACTTGCATTATCATCAGCAACTATTTGGGGTTTCCCTTTAATCATTTCAATGGAGTTTCGATGAACGTGGCCTGTAAAAATGCCTAATAGATTTACAGCAGAAAAAACTTTCTTATGAAAATTAAATGTTGTTTGAGTGTGTCCACCTTCGGGCCATTTAGGACGTCTTTCTAATTTAAAATTTTGATCTGAGGCTGCTCCCCAATTAGGGTTTCCGCAACCAAAATTAATGCCCTTTCCAGGAGCATACATTGGAATATGCACCAATAAAACCAAAGGTATCCCACTAGATACTTGTTCCTCAAAAAAGGCTAATTGCTCCTCATTAATTTGATAGGTAGAATTATCAATAGCTAAAAATCTGATTCCTTTGATATCATAAGCTGCCA
>Ga0206126_10003043_pt1 | contig 17343 bp, 15 predicted proteins | sample Helgoland_Spring_5_FD_148621 | JGI IMG/M metagenome (GOLD analysis project Ga0206126, IMG submission 148621) | Pelagic subsurface seawater microbial communities from Kabeltonne, Helgoland, North Sea - Helgoland_Spring_Bloom_20160412_1 | ecosystem: Environmental > Aquatic > Marine > Epipelagic ...
TCTTCAATGTAGGAGTTTAGATTAATTAACTTCTCGTGTTTGAACGAGTAAACACGGGCGATCTCTGCAATCTTTTCACGATTTTCAAAGTCCTCATATAATCCTTCTTTTAGAACTTTACCGAATTGACCCCAAAAGGCATCGTAATTCACATCGTCTTTTTTCATCTTCTTTTTTAGCTCAGAAAGAATACGCTTCGTAACAGACTTTGAGATTTTTTTGATTACTGGACTGCTTTGAACCATTTCCCTGCTCACGTTCAGGTCCAAACTCGTTGTGTCGAGGACGCCTTTTACGAAACGGAGCCATGTGGGAATAATACCATCTACGTCTTGATTGATGAAAACGCGATTAATGTATAAACTGACTTTTGCTTTTCTCTCAGGCTCAAACAGATCAAAAGGGGCTGTTTCTGGGATGAACAACAAATTGGTGAAATCTATCGAGCCTTCAGTCCGATTGTGTAGCGTAATGTACGGGTCATCAAATGAACCGAAGTTACTTTTGTAAAAATCGAAATATTCCTCCTTGGAAACTTCTGAAGGTGACTTAGTCCATAAAGCTTGCGCACTATTAGCTTGCTCTTTTTCTACATTCTTGGATTGAACGAAAATTGGAACTAATATGTGATCTGAGTATTTTTTAATCAGTGATTTAATTTTATTTAAATTAGCGTATTCTTTTTTACTTTTTCGTAGATGTAATTTTATTGAAGTACCTGTTTTGTGAGCGTTTTCTGATTTATAAATAGTGTACCCTGATTGGCCGTCACTTTCCCAAATGTTTACATCCGTTTCACCTGCTTTTCTGGTTGTTACGCTTACTTTTTCAGCGACCATGAAAGCAGAATAAAAACCGACGCCGAATTTACCAATAAGTGCCTTGGCTGCATCTTTGGAGTCAGTTGCTTCATCGATACTGTCTAAGAAAGAAGACGTACCTGAGCGGGCAATGGTTCCCAATGTTTCTATTAGCTCATCTGAGCTTAACCCAATTCCAGTATCCACAAGCTCAATTGTTTTTTTCTTTTCATCGACATTTACAAAGATTTCGTTCGCGCCAGAGTTCAAAATACTTGGCTCTGTCTGTCCTAAAAACTTCCGCTTGTGGATGGCGTCGGAAGCGTTTGATAGAAGCTCACGAAGGAAGATATCGGGATCGGAATAAAGTGAATTGATAACAATGTTTAGAATTTTGCCAGTATCGGCTTCAAAATTGTGAGTTTGTGCTGTCATGTTTGCCTCCATTATTTATGAAGTTAGCTAACAATTTGGTAAGGCAATGCAAGAGCCAACTATGGTTTGAAGCAGCAAGAAATTGTGGTTGAGGTGATCTTTCGCGAGAGAAGTATTCTTTAACAGAGCCGCAAATGGCGCTGTCAGACTTTAAATTCTTGAGGTGAGCCGAGCCGAGCAGGCTTCCTGTATTGCGGGATAATCACACATCCTTTATTAAGTTAGTCTGACACTTGTCCTGACCTTTTTGTTCATAGCGTGGAATATCTTTAACTCATATGTTTATGGTTATCGCATCATCGCATTTCAGAAATATTTTTCTCCAAATATTACCTGTAAAACAGTAGGTTGGCCGACTGATGGCGTGGGGCAGGGGTATGGTTCAGGCTATCCGTTGAACGTCCTGCTGGAATGGTTCGAGAAGGTGATCTAGCGGCTTGATGACTGTTAATTCGCTTGTAACAGTGCGAAGGCTGGAGCAATTTAACGATATGTATCAGATACAGAAAAAATTAAGACTATTTGTCCTCGCCGCTTCAATCTTTTCTTGCAGTTTGGCAGAAGCTGAGCAGGTCACATTTTCTGATAACTGGACTGAACAGGCTTTTTCTTTGTTTTCCAGTAATGAGTTTGTTCTGAATGCTGATACCCTTGGGATAAGTTCTGAAGGCACAGTATCCATTTTGTGGAAAAAGTTACCTCTTTCAATGTCGGAGGCCAATCAAGCAGATTGGGATTGGGCAGTCGAAGTATCAGTGCCTGCCACTGACCTCACTGTGAAAGGTGGTGATGATCGAAATCTGTCCATTTATTTTGTGTTTTCGCCGCAAGAATATTTACCTAAGTCCAAAGGTAAACTGACTGATCTTCTTAAAGATAAAGATGTACGTGTATTGATGTATGTCTGGGGAGGGGATCACGATCGGGGAGAGGTGTTGCCCTCGCCATATTTGGAAGATTTTGGCAAAATCATTGTTTTGCAAAGAGCGGGCACAGGCAGGGCAAGGGAGCAAGTTAACTTAGCAAATGACTTCCTTCGAGTATTTGGAGAAAATCCAAAAAAACTAGTAGGAATAGCTATCTCGGCCGACAGCGATGATACCCGTTCAACAATATATTCTAGCGTATCTAACTTGAAAATTTATTGAAAAGGCTTCAAGTACAAACACACTGTTGGCTATAACCTGTTAATTTTTCTAAACGTTAGCCCGTAATATCCAATTAATGATGCAACGGGGCTGGGTGTGAGGTTGATCTGGCTTTGTACCTCACAATAAAGTGCCAGCCGCCCGAACGCCCCCTACTTGCTTTGTGTTTTTCATTACTCTTTGCGCAGAGCCGATGTGTTAGATTGTGTTGCAGGCTACTAAGCGTGCTGCTGCCAACACGGTCAGCGATGATCGCCGAATTTGTCGAAGTCAGGCCATCACTAGAACTGAATAAGACTTGGCAAGCTGTCCGAATTTTTCGGAGTACTTCAGCGGCCTTAGGAAAAAGAAACGCAACTGTTACTAGATCCCATTCATTGTATCAGTCAAACACAGTAAATACACGAGTTTGTGCAAGCCAAATCTCCTGAAAGGGCCATTAAATGCAACTCAACGAAGACTTTAAAAAACGTGTCGTGGTTCATTCTGAGAACACCGCATGGTCTCCGTCGCCAGTAGCTGGCATTGAACGACGAATGCTTGACCGTATTGGAGGCGAAGTGGCGCGTGCGACAACGATTGTACGTTTTGCGCAGGGCAGTCAGTTTTCCGAACATACCCATGCAGGAGGGGAAGAATTTATTGTTCTGGATGGTGTGTTTCAGGATGAATATGGTGATTTTCCAACGGGAACTTATGTACGCAATCCGCCAAAGACTGCGCATACACCAAGGTCCTCGATGGGGTGCACGATTTTCGTTAAGCTGTGGCAATTTGACATGGACGATCGGAATCAATTTCACAAGACGATGGCAGATGAATGCGCGAATCCAATAAACGGGATCGCAACTGCGCAATTGCACCGTGATGCGAAAGAAACCGTTTTCTATAGTGAGCTCGAAGCTGGGGTTATTTTGGAAAACACAGATATCGGTGGCATTGAAGTGCTAGTGATTGCAGGATCTGTCGTTGAAAACGGCGAAACACTGAGCAAAGGTGCGTGGCTACGGCTGCCTTCTGGGCAAAATTTGGTCGCTGTGGCGGGTGACAGTGGGGCCAAAGTTTGGATAAAAACAGGTCATCTGTCGCATGCAAAGCCACCCTTGGTATGAAAACGCTAATTGTTGGTGGTGGTCTTTCAGGTCTCGCGCTTGCTGAGGCGTTAAAAGCACAGGGGCGCGATTATGTTTTGGTTGAGGCGCGCGAGCGCTTTGGTGGGCGGATCCTGACCGAAAATTTTGACGATGGTTATTTTGATTTAGGGCCTGCGTGGTTTTGGTCAGGTCAGTCGCGTATTTTCGGATTAATAGAACGTTTTAACCTTCTGAAATTTAAACAGCATACTGAGGGACATCTCACGCAGGAAAATGAAATGGGTCAAGTGCAGATAGGTCGTGGACACTCAATGATGGAGGGTTCTTGGCGTCTCGTAGGTGGGCTTGAGAAGCTCACGAATTTATTGGCGGACCAAATTCCAGACAAACGCAAACGACTAAATTCAGTTGTGATGAAACTTGAAAAAACGGTGCAGGGCTGTATTGCGACCCTTAAATGTGGTGAACATATCTATGCTGACCAAGTTGTGCTTGCCTTGCCTCCGCGTATCGCTGCAAAGATCGAATTCAATCCGCCGCTGCCTACGATAACCAATGATGCCATGATGAGGATTGCGACTTGGATGGCGGGGCAGGCAAAAGCGGTTGCTGTCTATGACACCCCATTCTGGCGAAACCAAGGGCTGTCTGGCCATGCTATGAGCCGTATGGGGCCAATGGTAGAAATACATGATGCATCACCACATAACGGTGGGCCATACGCTTTGTTCGGATTTATTGGAGTGCCACCAACAAGACGTGTGGACGAGCATCTTCTGAAACGCCACCTGAAAGCACAATTTGTTCGCTTATTTGGTCCTGAAGCAGCTAAAATGAATGAACTTTATGTAAAGGATTGGGCGTTTCATCCTCAAACGGCGACACAAGCAGATAAAGACCCAATTTATTCACACCCAACATATGGTTTACCGGAAGTGATGACCAACCAATTTGATGGGGCGTTATATTTTGCGGGAGCCGAAGTTGCATCTGAGTTTGGCGGGTATATGGAGGGGGCTTTGGCCGCAGCAGAAAACGTTTTAAGTGTGCTTAGATGACTGGACCACTGCCTTCCAATGCGTCCTCAATGTGAAATTATGACGAAAAAAAGCATGGAGTGAAAATACTATCTCTGCACGCGATACTGTCAGCTTAGACATACTTGAAGTGGGCCGGGCTGCTTTGCAGCGTCTTTGGATAACAAAACAGTCTTCTTTTCGCTACTTTAAAGCCAGTCTATTCACCATCCCGCTTGCAGTTATGCTGTATGTCCGTTTTCCGCTTTATTTAGTATTTAACTTTACACACAGCGCCTATTATATCTTTCTGGCACCCATTTCCCGCAAACCCCCGGCGAGGACTGAGTTTGAGTCCAAGTTGAGCGTGGTGAACTGAAATAACGCCGGTAATGGTCGACACCGACCTTAACTCAAATTTTGTCGCGAGATCTTATGTTTGTGCCTTAAGTTTCACTCAACATTGGGCTTGCTGCATTTGTAGGGACTAGTTTTTTGAACGAGGCCAATGCTCTGTTGTTCGTCGCAGCAGAGAATGTGAGGCGTTATAAAAAAATGTTAGCATCAAAACCAATTTTGAAGCGGAATAGAAATTTGATAAAGGCCGACCATTAAAACGGATACACACCCGCGAAATCGTGCAGATTAAACCCACCACGCTCTGTTGTTGCTTACACTCAGCGTTAGCCATTCCGCAAACCGCTGAGGCATTTCTAAAAACTGCCACTTCAAGCCTTGATCCGACCACTAACCATCCTTGGCGATGTTGCGGTGCAGCTCGTCAGACGGACTTTCGCTGCATGTGCGAAAGTAAGTGATGGGTGAACTTACCATGTGCGGGATAGTCATTTTTTTGACTTCAACTTGAATGGCGGATTTCCAATGTAAAATGAAGAAAGGGGACGAAGTTTCGAGTAGTGAGCACATGACTTAGTCGTCAAAGTGAATGCCACATTCAGTTTTCGGCTTTCCTCGCCAACGGCCTGCTCGGGGGTTTTCGTGTTCTTTTGCCTTCGTGGTGCAAGATCTACATCCGATTGACGGAAACCCTTGGGCCACCAACGGGTGACGGGGAAGATTATTAATCGTGATATAGTCATTTACACTTGTTGTGTCCCAGCTCGCCAATGGATTAATCTTGATTTTTCCGCCTTGTTTCTCGAACAGAGGGAGATGCGCACGTTGACCATTCTGATATCGCTTGCGTCCGGTGATCCATCCTCCGAACTCCTGCAATGCAATCTCCAAAGGTCTCGTCTTACGCAAATCACAGCACTTGTTGAGAAAAGCCTGGTGCAATAAGTTATCAACATCATGCAAAATTAAGCTCTCACGTGTTGGAGAAACAACGCGAACATCCTTTAAATTAAGATAATCTGTGACTTCACGTTGATATCGCAGCGTTTGTTCAAACAGCATTTCTGTGTTCAGAAAGATGATTGGAGTTGAATTGTCGATGAGGGATATCATGTGCAGCAGAACGATACTTTCAGCACCAAAGCTACTCACAAGAGCTGTCTTGCCAATCAACGGATCTGAAAGTGCGTGTGCCAAAACGGGCTGAGCATCCGATCTACGGTGTATGAGGTTGCGTCGATCAGCAAGTTCTTTGAGCGGCATATCCAAATCTCCTTAAGATATTGGCACATCTTAGAACATTGTCCCTTTTGGGGGCCGCGGGGGCCGAAAACAAAAAATTAATTTCTAAAACAGGGTTCATTTTTCAGAAAGGGTTCGTCTGGAGGTCTATTTCGAAGAAGGTTGTACGCGTGTTGATCACCTAAGCAAAACGCGTACAAGAACGCATGAAGACCATTGGAAAGAAAAAGCTGAAGAAACTAGCGAATCCTGACTAATAATTCTTTTGAGGCAGACCTTCATGCTAGTTACACAATCAGTCATCTTGGGGCCCACTGTCGCCTTAAGAACCTTTGCAGCATTTTTGGATTTGACCTTTCATTAAAGGGTCGCTTTGTCAGGTTTCCAACATGGTGTTGGATCACTTTACGAACAAGAACATCCCTGTTCTCTATATCTATGAAAGCTTCATAATTCAGTATGACAAAAAACCTGAACTACTCGTATTGCTTGTCCAAGCAGCTCGTCACTTGCCCAATTTTGTAATAGATGACGGCATAAAGAACATAAGGAATATGTATACAGGCACGGTAACTGGGAACATTAACGGATATAATGAACCTGTAGTGGTTGAAAACCATATGCCTATCCGTATCGATCCAACCAGTCAGTATTTCGATAGGAAGACTAAGTTTAACAAGTGGTTAAAGCCATCAGATAATTACCTATCAGAATAGCCATAGTAGTGGTGTAATGGGGAATGCTTCTAGGCTCTCCCATTACTAGGACAAATAGAAAGGTCAGTCATATTAAAGTTCAAAAACGCCAAGCTACAACGGGTGTTACCTTAGCCTTAACTGGTGCATTATTGTTGACACCTGACACATTGCTGATGCGCCTATCGCAACTGGATGGCTGGAATATGCTTATCTGGCGTGGTGGTCTCAGTGGTTTAGCATATTTCGCTATTTGGGCGGTGCTTAATGGACCCCAAACTTTGCCAAAAGTAGCAACTTTTAACTTTGGTTTGCTTGTATGTTGCCAAATACTGAACGCTGTATTTTTCAGCTTAGCGATTGCACAGGCTCCTGTGGTGATAGTCCTTATCGGTGTTGCTACAGTTCCAGTCTTTGCAGCCCTTTTATCAATATTTATCCTTAACGAGCCAATGTCTAAGTTAACGCTAGCTACTGCTTTTGTGGTACTGGCTGGGTTGTTGATTTCGCTTTTGGAACATGATGTCGAAGGCTTAGTGCTTAATATAACCACATTGATTGGTTTGCTATTAGGGTTAGGCGTGGCTTTTGCGCTTGCGATGAATTTCACTTTGATACGCAAAGATAGCGAAGTACCGTTTGTGCTGGCATTGTCCATTGGAGCAATTTGTGCCGCTTTGGTGGGCGTTTTGTGCGCTAATCAGTTGCAATGGCTTTCTTTCCCTAAAATGATGGCGATTGCCTTTACTGGCATATGTGTTTTGCCGCTGTCGTTCGTTGCACTGTCTCATGCAGCAGGAAATATAAAATCTTCAACGGTTAGCTTAATCATGTTATCCGAAACAGTATTGGGACCTCTTTGGATATGGTGGGGTATAGGCGAAAAACCAACTACGATGATGTTGATTGGTGGTGGGATTGTGCTTTCTGCTCTCTTAATATTTATTGTGTTTGAACTTAAAAATGACGAACTTACGTCTGATTGACTAGGAATGTCTGATCTCCATCAGCCTCAATAAAATATCATTGAGGCAATACTTCATGAGAACAACAGTCGATCTTAAACCATGAGAACACAGTCAAAGGCACTGTCAGAGCAAAACTGGTTAAGGCGGGCAGGTCATTCTCTTAGCTTCGAGGGATGACAAAGCGTAGCCTATTCGCTAGATCCAAACCAGCCCTGAGGTGATCCGCCTGGTGGAGATGATGTACATCCTGTTTCCTCGCGGCATCGACATCAGTCATGAAAGAATCTGTTTCTGGAGAAACCGCTTTGGTCCGTTGTTTGCCGGAGAGAGCCGCAAGAAAAGGGTCAGCCAGATGCGCGCAAATTGGAACTGGCAGTGGCATTCGGACGAGGTGTTCGTGAGGATCAACGGTGAAACGCATTACTTATGGCGGACCATAAATCACGAAGGCTAGGTGCTTGAAAACTATTTAACCAAGCGCCGCGACCGCAAAGCGACGTTGAAATTTCTCAGCAAAACGATAGACGGCACGGCAACCCACATAGCATAGTGAACGACAAACTGCGATCTTAGGGCGCTGCAATGAAAGTCGTTGGCAACGCCGACAAACAGGACACTGGCCGCTGGCTCAACAATCGAGCCGATAATTCACATCAGTCAGTCCGACGAAGAAGAGCGAGCGATGCTGCGCTTCAGCCGCATGCGAAACTTGCAGAAACTCGTCTCTATCCATTCCTCGGTCCACAATCATTTCAAGTAGGAACGCGACCTCTACAGCCGAGAAAACTGCAAGCTTAACTGCTCTGCCGCTCTCGTTGAGTGGTGTCATTAGGACTTGGCATTAAGGGCAGACTCATTGTACTTGCATAGACTGGCTCGCAAATGTCTGACAGCATCGGTGTGGCCGTTTTCGATCTCAAATCGCTGACCAAGTTGCGTGTTAGATAGCGGCGTAAATTTATTTCCAGCGTCGCTTGGTAGTGTTAATTTGACGACTTGAACCAAGGTCGCTGTCGAAAATGCTTTTTAATTGTCTGTTTTATGTTTGTACCTTGGCAAAGGCGTTAGCATTTCGTCCCATTCCAGGTAATCTAACTTTACCAAGGCATCATATAGCTCTGCGGGTGAGGTGACCCGATTGCGTTCCATCAGGACGCGAAAGGTTATGCGTCCTCTCTCCGTTTTGAGGTGTTTGGGGTGTAATTGGAAAGCTTCTTCGCCCCGCTCAAGCATGACAGCCCGTAGCATTGAATGAAGGAATTTTTTCCGAAGTTTACTTATTGGTTTGTCCGCTGTTTCTTTTGCGGGAAAAGCTGAGCCCCTTGCATCAGTCACCCTTTGTATGCAGCACGTAGTTTATCGACTTTGCCTTCTGTTACCGCACCTGAAACCATTGTTCTAACTGTGCCGTCTCTATCAACCAATGCGACATAGACTCTGGACATATCGGCAATTCCCATAGCGGAATTGAATGATCTGCGGTTTGAGTAAACCGTTAAGGTACGTGCCCGCATTGCCGTCGAGGTGATACCTGAACGCATGCCGTTATCGATCACGGATCTGATGAGTGCTGCGCCTCGTCCAACGACAGGAAGTTCAACCCAATACAAGCCCCCTTGCGCCAGCAGTCCTAACCTGTCGACCCATGCGTTTATCAACGGTTGTTGGTTTTGCTTAAAAGCAATAAAAACGATTGTCGGGTTGCCGGGTAGCTCGGCAGGCAAATTAATTGTACGTCCATTAAGGTCATCGACGACTAGCGATGGAAGTTTGATCTCGCCGTAGGCTTGTGTGGCCAAGGCGAAAGTCAAAATGAATGCGAAAAATCGCTGGTACATAAGGTAGTCCTTTCAGAAACTGTACACTTTTTAATTACGTGCAAGCCAAGGTTTTGGATCACTGGTGCCAATTATGTTTTGCAGTCATAGTGTGTATTCCTTTTCCAGGACTGAAGGTGATATCCTTGGACAGGGGCTGCGCCTTGTATGTCTGTGATGAAGTTCTCTGATTGATATGGGCAATTGGTTGTTGCGTAAAAAGTCACATGTGGTCAAGCGGTTCCTCGTAGAAAGCCATCTATCGGCGCGTCTCACCTTGTCCAAACTGGGCGTCCCTAGAGCCACATTCTATTATTGGTACGGTAGTGAGCCAGGTCTGTAAAATCAATCTCCCATGCCAAAACATGTCTGGATCCGCATCCCTGACAAGTTGCGCCGCCAGGTGGTCAAATCGGCATTGAAGGAGACAGAGTTGTCATCGTGAGAGCTTACGGTGACGTTCACAGATACAGTAAGCTAATTTGTGTTATAGGCTTCGGCGGATCAGATCCTGAAGGCGCAAGATCTGATCACCAGTCCCGACTTCATTGTGATCAAGGCGCCAATGAGTTCAAAGACAAATCAACCGGCATTTACCAGTTTTGGCAGTCCGACTTCACCTATCTGAAGATCATCGGTCGGGGCTGGTTCTATCTCAGCACGCCTCGGAGTGATTACAGCCGATACATCATCTCATGGAACCTCTGTAAGAACATGAGAACCCACGACGTAACGGACACGCTTGATCTGGCTTTGCTGGCGTCAGGATGCGACCAAGTTCACGTTATCCAAAAACCGCGCGTACCGAGCGACAACGGCTCCAGCTACGCCTCTGGGAAATTGGCCGAAGGGTTCTAGGATTAAGGTATGAAGCACTCACGCGGTGCGCCATATCACCGGCAAACTCAGGGCAAGATTGATCGTTGGCATCAAACTTTGAAGTATCGTATCTTGCCACTAAAATACTTCCTAACCATCGATCTTGAGGTTTAAATCGAAGCCTTCGTAGATCGCTACAAAACAGGCGCTACCACGAGAGCCTGAACATCGTCACACCGTCTGACGTCTATTTCGTGCGGGACAAAGCCATTCTACAACAACGAGAAAGAATCAAACAAAAGACAATCTAAGCGCGACGCTTGCATCATAAACAGCACGCGGCTTAATGAAGCCAAACAGGTGAGCCGACCTCACTCTTAGATTAAGCTGTCATTAGTGCCAAAATCCCTGAAGACGGACACTTTAATGATAAAGTTTGAGCCTCATCGTTCATTTCGCACACTTTCTGTTCGGTTCGGGGCATTTCCTAACAGAAGGCAGTGGCCTATAACTTTCGTCAACACGCAAAGGAGATTTTCATGACTTTTAGACCTGTAGTAGAGACCACAAAAGCCCAACCTGCCATGGAGGGCGCTGGCGTGCATTTGCACCGCGTTTTTGGTTTTGGTGAGACAGCACAAACCGATCCATTTTTGATGATGGACGATTTTCGCAACGATGTCCCTGCACATTACGAGCGAGGTTTTCCTTGGCATCCCCACCGTGGGATTGAGACGATTACCTACGTTCTGGAAGGCGAAGTGGCCCATGGAGATTCTCTTGGTAACAATGGTGTTTTGGGTGCTGGATCAGTGCAATGGATGACCGCAGGATCAGGAATTTTGCACCAAGAGATGCCGAAGGGGAATGCGGCCGGACAGATGCACGGCTTTCAGTTGTGGGCGAATTTGCCATCTGCTCTAAAGATGACGGATCCACGCTATCAAGATATTGCGGGCAATGATGTGCCACAGATCATTGATGATGACGGCACGGTGGTGAAGATCATTACCGGTAATTTCTGGGGCAAAGCTGGTCCTGTCGATGGCATTGCGGCAGACCCGTTGTTTTTGGATGTGTCTATACCGCCTAATGTGCGCAAGACTTTACCCGTAGATACCCGTGCCAATGCTTTTGCCTATGTCTTTGCCGGCCAGGGAAACTTTGTAGATGCTTCCATGCCCATTGGTGTGCGCGTGGAGAAAGAGGTCGCTGGCGAAGAGCTGAACATCCGTGATATGACGGGCAACCGGACGTTGGTGCGTTTTGGTAATGGCGACGATGTGACTGTACAGGCGGGGCCGGATGGTGTGCGATTTTTGATGATTGCTGGTCGCCCTTTAGAGGAACCCGTCGCGTGGCATGGCCCAATCGTGATGAACACACAGGCCGAGTTGCAGCAAGCGATGCGTGATTTGCAGAATGGTAATTTTATTAAGGCCGCCCACTAAAACGCTTATGCGCCCGCGCAATAGTGCACATTAAACCCACCATGCCATAACGAGAACCAACAAACTTCACCATGCCGACGTCTACTTCGTACGAGACAAAGCCATTCTACAGCGACGCGAAAGGATCAGAGAAAAAACACTTGAAATGCGACGCTTGCATCACCGCAAGCGCGCCGCATAATCAAACCAACCAGATGAGTTAAACTCTCTCTTACGACAAACTCCTAGATGCTTGCTCTGATAGTGATCATATTGTTTCTAGGTACGCTAGAGTTGGCTATCTCGATAATACTAGTGCTTGCGCTATGCTTTGTAAGTTCTTGAAGGCAACTTATGGAGGCAAAACGGCACATTGTTTGGGACACAGCCTAAGAGATCGTTTGAGGGAGGCAGATGTGCCTTTCGAGGCCGCAGACCAGATCGGGGTTGGTCGTCAGTGGGTGGCGCGGGTGCTAAGTATGGAGGGGCTACACGACGAATAAGTAAGCTGATTTCCTTGGGAGGATACAGTTGAGCTCATCAACAGCCTGGTTCTCTTGAAGTGACATAGCTAAAATCGTCTAGGTTTGCTGATTGGCATCCATCCTTTTCAACTACATGCTGCACCAAACCCTTTTGCCGTCAGGTGCTAACAGTATCCGCGTGAGTGCCAATACGGTGGTGATAATTTAGATCGAGTGCTGCACTCGTCCAGCCGCATGTTGTAGCGCTAAACAATTAAGCTGTTTAGCTGTGATTCCACCGTGTAACTGACTGCTAGCCTCAAAGTTGAACAATAATCGATGACATTTGCCGACAGGATTTTTGGGAGTGACTAAGTTTTCGGGGCGAACCATGAGATGAGTTAAGTGTTTGCTAAGCTAAGCGTTTTTAGTCACGTTATTTCTAACGACTTTTTCAAAACATGTGAGTTTAATTGCTATGCTTTGAAGTGTCTCGAAATAACTGTTCACTAGAACAAGAAGAGGGGTAGCTTTTCGACCACCCCCCTCTTTTAGGTTATATAATCGATTTACAATTTACTTAGTAATGCGGCTAACTTCTTCTTTGATTTACCTAATGCTTTTGCGCCAGTGATGTCTTCGATATTAGACTTATCATCTCCGACTACGACTAGAGCAATCATGCCCATACCCTTATGTGGCGTACACCAGTAATAGTAGATACCAGGAACATCGAAATTAATTGAAACTTCTTTACTGTTTTTTGATTTCTTGGGTATAGTGAACCCATCTGGACCAGCGATAAATTCGACGTTGTGCCCTTTGGATGTCGGTACCCAAGTAATGGTATCGCCCACGTCAATTCGTGTGATGTCTTCAGAATAAACCATTTTTGCTCCATCATCACGCTTGTTCAACATCTCGATAGTTGTGTCCGCTGCATTTGCGGAAGAAAACACACTTACTGCAACGAACGTGGTTAAAACGGAAAGAAAGATTTTCATATTAGTGCTCCAGATTTTGTTTGAAACGAGTTGATGTTAGCGACGCCGTGAGGGGGACATGAACTCTCGATTGTAGGTATTTTTGAGATGGTGCGGCTAATGTAACATTCAAGAACAGAGACGTAGGCATTCTGTCACAGGGCGTTTGCCTTTTTTACGGTGGGATAAATGTTAAAACCGACTGAGAGCCACCAGCGACTTGCTTACAAAATGAATTGTGGAATGGTGAAATACGTCCAACATCGGTGAACTTCTGTTCCTCGGCGCCCTGTGAAGTGCTTCACCGCAACTTGGCTCTCACAGGTGATTTCATAGCTACTCAGGTGCCTTGCTGTAGCGGTTTAGGCTTTTACCAACCGCCCTCGACCAGATTAGGTTTCACGTTGGCATCATGCCATGTGGTGTTAGGCTGAGGTGGTTTTATATGGGGGCACAGGCACTTGGATGTATTTTATGTTGTGACATCCCAGTGGAGTATAAGGGCTGCGGTTCTGCTAGTCATTGACTTCTGAGCAATAGAAAAACTACTTAACCTAAAATGTCATAAAAAGGTGTTTCTAACGATGTTCTCCCAACCAGTAAGTCCCAAATCTGATGTTCCAGCTGCTATCTTGCCGGATCGCACGCAACGCCGCTCAGTTTTACACGACGGTATTGTTATTAGAGGTGATTGGCACAGCGATGGTATCGTTGAATTCGGTGGTGTGATCACTGGTGATCTGACAGTAGACGTGCTGATCGTAACATCCAAAGGAACAGTTGAGGGCAACGTAAGAGCAAGATCAGTCACGATAGAGGGGCATCTAAACGGCACCATTGCAGCTATTGATGTTAGTTTGTCTCCTACAGCAATTGTGAACGGCGAAATTGTGGCAGAGAAAATTCAAGTGGATTTTGGTGCGCAAGTCGAGGGGCGCTTAACTGCAAAAGGTGAAGCTAAAAGTTAATATCCCTGCTTAGTTGGGATAACTCCGCGAACCCCGATTCTTGGATTAACGACACCTCCATCACGACTTGTTATGGGCTTGTCCTATACTTAAAGCTGGTTTGAACTATGGATGTTTGTCAATGAGTGCATCTAGCAGTGCCGCAAGTTAAATAACCGTAAGGTTTTGTCCTCACGATCACTGTGACGGAAGGACCGATAAGCTTTCTTGTCGAAGTCATCGTTGATCCCCATAAGGACTACTAGCTTGACGTAACTCCCTCTTTTCTTCCATTGTCGTAACCAGTTCTGGCAATATCACCTTCCCAAGTGCGTATGGATCATCTGATAACTTCACTCTAGGTTTATTCGATAACAGATTTGGATAATGGTATATCAATAAATGTATGCTTGAGGAGTTTGTTTTAGGTCGCTCGTTGTCCCCTAAGCGTAATAACTAAGGCTAGATCATCTGTTGGTATCGTTCTCTGGGTAATCAACGTACTTGTCATAAAGTATAATGCACTCCTCGTTAAAATGAGTATCGATATTATGTAGATCAATCGTTAGTTCAGCGAATAGCTTCATCAGTCTCTCCGGCCTAATCCTTGTTGTATCGCTATAGGCGGCTTTGTCGGGACTGTTGAAGAACAGCAATTCCTCAATATAACCAGCATTCACAGGATACTCTTCGACTGCGATGATCTTTCGAGAAATGATCCAACCATCATATCGGCTACCTGCCTTGTAATCCTACGTGGATCAACTGAGCCCATTGCTGAGCGATGGGTCTTTTAGCCAATTCACGTAAAAATCAAGGATTAGCACACGAAGGCTTTCTTTAACTGTGCGCTTGGCTTTACAGCTACCCTTTGGTTCAAGGGAGAAAATGCCACCAGCTTCATATAAACTGTCGCATAACGTCTTTATCTCAGGTTGATCCGATCACGTGTGAACATCCAATGGCTCTGAATCCCAGCGATCAATTTTTGATAGATCAATAGTTATGTTTAACTCATGTTACAGTTGTTTCAGGTCTCATTCTGACAACATACTCATGCATCCGATTGACATGTGATATCCAACGCTGACAGTACTATCATTGTTTTTGTTCACTGGTGAAAGTGGTTATGATTTGGCTAAATAGCTTGCTAAACGATAGGCGTGGTGCGCCCTGTAGCTAAATCCGTCGGATAGCAATTTATTAGCTATAGGTGTATTTTATTTTTTGTTTTTAATCGTTTTTAATGTGTCTCGAACGAGTTTAAAAATTAAAAAAGATACCGCTAAAGCTATAGTAGACATTAAAACACCAGCAACAATTTGAGTTAGCAACATCTTTGAAATCCTTTCATGTGGAGCCTGATTTGGAGGGCCTAGTTATTTGACTAGAGAGGGCAGGTGCCGTTTGCAATCTGGATTGAGCAAGTAGCCCAAATTAAAACTTTCTCCTTTTGAACGGATGTATTTTCTCTGGTAGAATATAGTTGTTAATTTCACGCTATTGAACGGGTTAAAACACGTCGGTTACAGCGTGAAATATAGATAGGTGCCGCAGTGCAATTTTTGAGTCAGACGGATCGTAACCACCGCCAATTACGGTCGCAATTGGAATGTTGCGACTTTTGAAGTGTTCCAAAACGCGACAATCTCGTTTTAAAATGCCTTCTAGCGTCAAATCTAAATTACCTAACTGGTCACCAATAAATACATCGACCCCAGCGTCATATAGCACGATCTCAGGAGTAAATTCTCCCGAGATATCGTTTAGGGTGCGGTATAATTGATGGAGGTAGGCTTTGTCTTCCAGGTGACGATTGAGTGATACATCACGAGTGCCTTGGCGTTTCTGGAATGGATAGTTCTGCTCGCAGTGCAATGAACATGTGTAGATGCCAGCCTTGTCACGACATATGTCGATTGTTCCATCGCCTTGATGCACGTCCAAATCTAAGATGAGAACATTGTTAACCAACCCATGTTCGATCAAGTTTACAGCAGTAAATGCCAAGTCATTGAATACACAGAAACCTGAACCGTAAGAGTAATGTGCATGATGTGTCCCACCAGCTGCATGACATGCAATGCCAGTTTCTAAAGCCTTCAGGGCTGTTTTATAGGTTCCGTTTAATGCAAGAAAACTACGTTTAATCAACTGAGCGTTTATCGGTAAGTTTATTTGCCTAATTTCCTCTGGCAATAAAGCTTCCGTCGACACCCGCTGGACATAATCACTTGCATGGGTGCGTAAAATATCACGGTAGCGAACTGGAGAAGACTGCGTGAAATCTAATCTATTGGCAAAGCTACTGCGATGAAGGCATTTTAACAGTTCTGAGAACTTGGTTCCATTAAAGCGATGTGTTGGTGGCACAGAAATATCATAGGCATCATTATAAATCACAGGAATTGTTGATATGTGCACCTACCACCAGCCCAGTGTTCGACCATTACCAGCCACGATCATTACGCAGGTAGTTACATGGAGAATTATCCAAAAGGTTCGGAAGGCGATAGCCTTGTTAACATCGGACTGCTTGATAGGAAGAAACTCAGGTTTGTCGTCATCTGTAGCTCCGATTGGCATACCAACTGTTCTGGCCCACACTTTGATCCACCGTCTTTGTCCACTCACGTGAAGCTCCTCACATTGCTCAAATACCGTTTATAACAAGTCCCACAGGTTCGAGCGCAATGGAAGATGTTTTGGAAGGATAAAAGCCTAGCAAGTTGATGTTTGTTTGCGCTTTTCTGATACCCACGACTAATACCTTTGTTTTCGCATTTAATTAACCAACATCTCTGTCAGGTCTGGCTATTCTGCGCCGTGTGGTTGGTAGATGGTTAACAATTTACTTGCAGTGTTCTACTTTTGATCTTATTAAGAACATTATAAGAACATAACCGAAGTACCCTAGATATAGTTCAGGCAATCATTGCCGCCACATCATGGGTGTGACACTAAGGGATGAACGCAATGGCAACGGCAGATCTTTTAACCATGACAGACAAAAAATCAGCAGATAAGCAAAAGGCGCTAGACAGCGCACTGGCACAAATCGAACGCCAATTTGGCAAAGGTTCGATTATGAAATTGGGCGCTGAAGGCGCCGTTCAGGACATCGTAGC
>Ga0206126_10003046_pt1 | contig 17317 bp, 19 predicted proteins | sample Helgoland_Spring_5_FD_148621 | JGI IMG/M metagenome (GOLD analysis project Ga0206126, IMG submission 148621) | Pelagic subsurface seawater microbial communities from Kabeltonne, Helgoland, North Sea - Helgoland_Spring_Bloom_20160412_1 | ecosystem: Environmental > Aquatic > Marine > Epipelagic ...
CTGGCGGCGGCGAGGGAGCAAATCAATAATTCGCTTAATATCGCGGATAAAGCCCATATCGAGCATACGATCCGCTTCATCTAGAACTAAAACCTGTAGATGATCAAATCTCACAGCATTTTGACTGTGTAAATCCATTAGTCGACCCGGCGTTGCTACAAGAATATCAACACCCTTTCTCAGCTTCATCATCTGTGGATTGATCTTCACTCCGCCAAATACAACGGCTGAAGTTAATGAAAGATGTTTGGAGTAAGTAGCGACACTTTCTCCAACCTGTGCGGCTAACTCTCGCGTGGGTGTCAGTATTAAGCATCGTGCTTGGTTGGCGCCTGCGCGACGTCCACCACTTAAGCGCTCTAGAATAGGCAGAGTAAAGCCTGCCGTTTTACCAGTACCGGTTTGAGCGGCTGCCATTAGGTCATGACCCTCAAGTACAGCAGGAATTGCTTTGGCTTGGATAGGTGATGGTTCACTGTAGCCTTGAGCGGTTACAGCTTTTAAGATTGGCGCGGATAAACCGAGTTCTTTAAAGGACATAAATTTTTTACTTTAGAGTTATTGTCAAACTTCGACAGTATTGGCAAGTTGAGTAGTGTTTTGTTGGTGTTTCACAGGGCGCGAAGCATACAGGTTTCGCCGTAAAATTGCACTCTCAAACAGGCTTAAACCACTAAAACCCCCTTAAAATGCTTTTAACTGCATAGAAAACCCGAGAAACTCCATTTAAAACAAAAAAGCAGGTAGTTCGCTAAAACTACCTGCCTAATGATTAATCCCTTTGCAACGACTGAGTCGTTGTGGATTGGATAGCCTTAGTCGCTCTGGATTTGATAGTAATCCATAAGAATCTGGGCCACTTCTGGTCTTGAAAATTCAGGCGGTGGCGCAATGCCCTCACCCAACATCTGACGCACCTTAGTGCCCGATAACAAAATAAAATCATCTTTACTGTGATCTTCAGCTTCATTCATCATCACTACGCGACCGAGTTTTTTCGAGAATGCAGTGTGATCAGCGTTAAATATCTCAATTTCAAGGGCGCCCTCTGGCACCTTTTCATCAAAAATTGTCTGTGCATCAAAGGCACCGTAATAGTCTCCTACTCCGGCGTGGTCACGGCCAACAATTAGGTGGGTTGCACCCATATTCTGACGGAACACTGCGTGCAGTACCGCTTCTCTTGGGCCCGCATAAAGCATATCAAAGCCGTAGCCGGTAACCATGACCGAATTCTCAGGAAAATAAAGATCAACCATCTTTCGAATGCAGTTGTCGCGAACTGATGCAGGGATATCACCGGGCTTAAGTTTACCGAGAAGCATATGAATCACTACTCCATCGGCATCCAAGCGCTCCATTGCCATGCGGCATAGCTCTTCATGGGCACGATGCATGGGGTTACGGGTTTGGAAAGCCACTACTTTTTCCCAGCCGCGCTCAGCAATTTCATTGCGAATTTCTGTGGCTGTTCTAAATGTATCGGGGAAGTCCGCTTGGAAGTAGCTCAAACTAAGTACTTCAATATCACCTGAAACCACATAGCGACCTAGGTTTGTAAAGGTAGCTACTCCTGGGTGCTCTGGATCTGTGGTACCAAAAATAGCCTCAGCCATGCTAGCTATCTGGGCATCAGTCACAGCTTCAATGGCATCAACTGTCATCACTGCCATCACTGGATTGCCTTCAGTATTAGGATCGCGTAGGGCTATTTTCTGAGCGCCCTCAATGCCCTGAATATCTTCTACAAGGTTTAATACAGGAACAGGCCAGAAAAGACCCTCTTTCGTGTGTAAGCTTTCAGAAACACTGATCGCATCAGCAAGGTTCATATAGCCGGCTAAGGGATTAAAATAACCTGCACCTAACATAACCGCATTAGCTGCAGCGGCTGAGTTTAAAACCAAGTTTGGTAATGATTCTGCTTCGCTTAGTAACTGTTGCGCACGCTCGGCACTTACAAGACGAGGATTAAGGCTTTCTGAGCCATGAGGCTTAATCAATGAACTTCTCCTATGATGCTGTATTAACGACAGTTGAATCTGCTTGCTGGAAGCTAAGCTCTCATCAACAATGATCCTAAACCAAAAACCCCCGCACTGGGTGCAGGGGATAAAAAATGGTGGAGCTAAGCGGGATCGAACCGCTGACCTCAACACTGCCAGTGTTGCGCTCTCCCAGCTGAGCTATAGCCCCAAAATTGGATGGCGAATAATAGGGATCAGGTGCGATCAAGTCAAGCTTAATCAGTAATCGACTCCCTAAGACTTAATTAATTTAACTGCTGATAAGCCTTTTCCATTTTCTTGAGTTTCTTCTTGCCGATACCGCCCAGCAAATCAATGGCAAAGCGCAGCCTAGCTCTGGACATATCTGCGCCTAACAGCGCCATAGAGTCCATTACCGATATAGAAGAGCTACTGCCCGCGATAGCGATAAACAACGGCGCTAAGAAAGGCTTGAGCTTAATATCCATGGCATCCGCGGTACCCTTAAGTGCCTCAAATATATTATCTCTCTGCCATTGCTGTATGGCTTCAAGTCGCCACAGGGCAAACTGCAAGACTTCGAGTAACTGGTCATCTTCCATTCCTGCAGACTGAAGATCCTTAGCGGTTATAGGCAACATTCCAGATACCAAATAACTACCCAGCGGGGCTATATCTGAAAAGGTTTCCATACGCTGTTTGGCGAAAGGTAAAAACTGTAACAATGTTTCGCGATTAAGCGCCCATTGATGCAGTCGATCCGCCAACTGTTCATCAGTTAACTCTTCGCGAATCCACAGACCATTAAGCCAACTCAATTTTTCAACATCGAATACCGGGCCACCCAAAGAAACTCTTTGGATATCAAACTCTGCCATCATTTCATCAAGAGTGAATTTCTCTCGCTCATCAGGCATGGACCAGCCCATTCGACCCAAATAATTCAGCAGCGCTTCGGGCAAATAGCCCATGCGTTGGTAGTAAAGAATACTGGTGGGATTCTTGCGTTTGGAAAGTTTACTTTTATCCACATTGCGCAATAGTGGCAAATGACAGAATACCGGTAACTCCCAACCAAAATATTGATAAAGCAAAATATGTTTGGGTGCTGAGTTAATCCACTCTTCACCGCGAATCACATGGCTAATCTCCATGAGATGGTCGTCCACCACATTGGCTAGGTGATAGGTAGGCATACCATCGGCTTTTAGCAGTATTTGCATATCAACCTGCGCCCAATCGATACTAATCTCACCGCGCAACATATCATTAAAGGTGCACTGCCCTTCTCGAGGAACCTTCATTCTCACTACATAGGGCTCATTATTGGCAAGACGCTCGGCAATCTCATCTTCGGAAAGGTTTTCACAGTGACCATCATAGCCTAGGGGCTTTTTTTCCTGCATCTGACTAGCACGAAGTTCATCTAGCCTTTTTGGTGTACAGAAACAACGAAAAGCATAGCCCTTTTCAACAAGCTCATTAGCGTATTTGGCATAGATGTCTGAGCGTTCACTTTGACGATAGGGACCCTTATCACCACCTACATCGGGGCCCTCATCCCAGTTGAGGCCCAACCATGATAGCGCATCTAAAATAGCCTGCTCAGACTCTGGCGTCGATCTGATCTGATCGGTGTCCTCAATACGCAGTAAAAATTGACCACCCTGACTGCGGGCAAACACCATATTAAACAGCGCCACATAGGCCGTACCCACGTGAGGATCACCGGTTGGCGATGGAGCAATTCTGGTTCTAATCGTCATTTTTTATCCAAGGGTTATTTTAAAAAATTCAAGCAAACTAGCAGTGCCTAAAAAGCGCAATTATACGTTTTATGCGGCTATTCTGTTACTACAAATTTAAATTTTAAATCCATAACCATGATTAACAGGGGTAATAACTAAAATGGTATAGAGGTTATCAATAAAAACCATAACCAAAAATGAACATTTTTAGTGTAATTTCTCGTAACATGCGCACAATTCATAATATCGGCTATAGGCATGTATTGCATGCATGGCCAGTACGGCGGTTTAAAGCATTTTATAAGCGAGGCTAATATATGTCATATCAAGAAAAAGTATTTGTTGTTGTGAACCCAACCCTAGACAGGCAGGTTGCCCTTGATCGCGCCCTAATCACATCGCAACTCATGTCTCCTCGCCCAGAAATCTGTGTCTTTGTTGCGGTAGACAGTAATACCGTTAACCTTGATGCAAGAAACCCTAGTATTTATCGCGATACCGATTGGTTTGAACAGCAAATCCACAAGCCCTTAAGAGATGCAGGCCTGAAATATAGAATTGAAGTCTCATGGTCCAATGATTGGCAGGGTTCAATTATGGCTTCAGCCAAACATTTTGGTGCCACTAGGATTATGATTCGCGCGGGTAAGCCGATTAAAAGTAGTCGCTTTATTTTCGCGGAATCTAAGTGGGAACTGCTTAAAGAAGCTAACTGCCCGGTTGTTCTGGTGCGCGACGAAGCCAAGCCCCAGCGAAGGGTTGTATTGGCTGCAGTTAACTTTCAGGCCTCGAGAATTAATCAGGAAATTTTAAATAAAAATATTTTGGAACGAGGCATGAAACTTGCCAAGAGCTACGATGCTGACTTTCATGTGGTCAATGCCTACATCGATTCTCTTCTTTATCCAGACCGCGGGCGACTTGCCAAGCACACAGGTCTAGAACAGAGTAAAACCCATGTCGTAAAAGGCTATACCGATGAGGTGATTTCTAAGGTATCCAAACAAATTGATGCCGATGTGGTCATTATAGGAACTCTGGGTCAAACCGGCTTAACTAAAACCCGACGCGGCAATACTGCTGAACGCGTGATATCAGCATTAGATGTTGATGTGGTAGTGGTTAACTCAGAATACTAAAACGATGAACAAGGCGCGGGCTGTTAATTAAGCACAGCCTGCGCTCACACTTATTGCTCAAACACCACGGTCTTATGACCATGAACAATGACTCTATTCTCAAGATGATTGCGCAGTGCTCTAGCCAAAACCAAAGTTTCAACATCTCGTCCTAATCGAACCAAGTCATCTTCACTATGACTGTGGCCCACTCGCACCACATCCTGATCAATAATCGGCCCTTCATCTAGATCTTCAGTCACATAATGACTGGTTGCACCCACAAGCTTAACCCCGCGTTCGTAGGCTTTTGCATAGGGATTGGCACCAATAAATGAGGGCAAGAAGCTATGATGAATATTAATCATACTGCCTTTGTATTTAGCGCACATTTGCGGTGGAATAATTTGCATATAGCGGGCTAGCACCACGGTATCGGCGTTATAGGAATCAATTATAGTTTCCATTTCGGCAAAGGCAGGCGCCTTATCATTGCGATCTACAGGTACATATTTAAAGGGGATATTGTGCCATTCAACCATTGATCGCAAATTTTCGTGATTTGAAATCACACAGCTAATCTCGCAATCGAGCTCACCGCTATGCCAGCGATGAAGCAAGTCGGCCAAACAATGGGAAGCATGACTGGCCAAAAGGACTACTTTTTGCGGCTGTTTAGAATCGTAAATCGCCCAACGCATATCATAGCTCGCCGCTAGCTCTGAAAACTTTTCTCGAAACTCGTCCAAGCTAATGGATAATGAACTGGCTTTTAATTCATTGCGCATAAAAAACCAATCACTGTCAGGATCGGCATGGTAATTTGATTCCAACAACCAACCATTATGATCAGCAATAAACTGGCTCACTGCCGCCACAATGCCCACCTTGTCCGGGCAATGAATAATTAGTCTGTAGGTGTGGTTATCAAGTTTACTCATAGTATTTATGCTCTAGGCAATGACCAAGTCCATGATTAATTGGTCTATCATTATTAATCGACTCATTATCCAACAACTGAACCACTACTGCAAAGCAATGAAAGTCATAACGTTAAGGAATTAATCCCAATAAAAGGTAAAAATGAGTAGAGAACTGTGCAAAAAAAGTGGAAAGTCTTTTGCAGGGACTTAAAAAAGTGATTTCTTAGAAAGAAGCTTTTGAGGAAAATGGTGGGCCGTCCGCGACTCGAACGCGGGACCAATTGGTTAAAAGCCAACTGCTCTACCAACTGAGCTAACGGCCCTCAAAAGAGGTGCGTATAATACTCACCAGCAGGATAAATTCAAGCACTATTTTTATATCTTGTAGGATCTTTTAGCCCTGCGTCGATAAATCCCTGTTTTCTGAGTCTACAGCTATCGCAAACACCACAGGCAGCACCCTCTTCATCAGCCTGATAACAGGAAACAGTGACAGTGTAATCAACCCCAATTTTTAATCCTGCTTGAATAATCTGACCCTTGGTCATATCTATTAATGGGGCATGAACAGTGAGTTTATTACCTTCCACACCAGCTTTGGTGGCCAAGTTTGCCATCTGCTCAAAGGCATTAATATAATCTGGGCGACAATCTGGATAACCCGAGTAATCCACCGCATTAACACCCACAAAAATATCATTGGCACCCAGCACCTCTGCCCAGCCCAATGCAATAGAAAGAAATACCGTATTTCTGGCGGGCACATAGGTCACTGGAATACCCGTTGTCTCGTACTCTGGCACGTCAATATTGGTATCGGTCAAAGCCGAACCGCCAATTGTCCCCAGATCTAAACTGACAACCTTGTGCGCCTCAACCTGCATTGCCTCTGATACTTTGGCTGCAGCAAATAGTTCTGATCTATGCCGCTGTCCATAGTCGAAGCTAAGGGTATAGCAATCAAAACCCTGCTGTTTAGCCATGGCTAACACGGTAGAGGAATCAAGACCGCCTGAAACTAAAATAACTGCTTTTTTTGTCATTCCTAACGCCCCGGCTCATCGCCCCAAATAATTTTATGGGTCTGTAGCTGCATTCGAACATTGAGCCTATCCTCGAGGATCCAACCAGCCAACTCTTTGGGTAACAACTGCCCCTGACTAGGAGAGAACAGGATATCGACACCTGTTTCACGGAGCCTTAGGTGGTCAATCTGCAAGCAACACCAGTCATAGTCTTGGCGATCACAGATAACAAATTTGACCTCATCCTGAGAGTTAAGGTAATTAACATTTTCATAATGATTACGGCTCATTTCGCCGGATGCTGGGGTTTTAAAATCAACAATTTTTACCACCCGAGAATCTACTTCTTCAGTAGACAGCGCACCACTGGTTTCTAATGACACCCGATAACCTTGATCACATAACTGCTTTAGCAATGGAATACATTGAGGCTGGGCTAATGGCTCGCCGCCAGTCACAGTGACAAACTTGGCTTGATGCTGGCTTACCGATGTAAAAATCTCATCAAAAGACATTTTATGGCCGCCCTCAAAAGCGTAGGCCGTATCACAGTAAACACAGCGCAACGGACAACCAGTTAGACGAACAAATACCGTGGGAAAACCCGTAGTGGATGTTTCACCTTGCAGAGAGTGAAATATTTCGGTGATACGCAGAGAATCGTTATTCATGAGGATACACTTAAATAGCTGTAGAGGTCTTTAAAGACCCTTAGCCTTTATATATGCCTTGGCTTTAGCGCCAGCACCACCATCAGTGCTTGCCGCCTGTTGAAGGAATACAAGGGCTTTATCCCTGTCACCTTGCTTAAAATATAGCTTACCTAGCTTATAACGCGCATCCATAGCCTTGTTGTGGCTGGCATAGTTATCAACCACGGCATGAAAAGAATTCAGCGCTAAATCTTGACTGCCCTGAAACTCATAGACCTCACCTAACCAATAATGCGCGTTGGCCGAATAAGGGCTTTCAGGAAACTGTAGAATATGACGTTTAAAGGCTTCGATAGCACCCTCAAAATCTCTTTCTTTTAACAGCAGACTGGCCGCTAAATAATCCGCCTCCATATTTTCTGCGGTTGCCAGAATTGCGGGTGCTTCCTCAACAGGTAATTGAGTATTCGGAGTAGCTTGCAATAATTTCTGACTATCGACTGTTTGTGAACTTTGCTGAGCGGTCAAACCAGAATTTGGATTTGATTGACTCAGAGCAATCAAGCGACGATCTAGATCTAGGTAATCATCCATTTGCAGCTGCTTGATTTGCTGAAGCTGATAGCTGAGTTCCTCAACTGTGCCACGCAGTGTTCTGACTTCGTCTTTTAAAACCTGAATCTGATAGAACTGTTCAGCGCGCTGGAGACTTTCCGCACTGGGTTTGGGTCGATCATTAGGGTTCGACGAGCTATTGAGGTCAACCACTGGTGAAAGCGGCTGGGCCATCAAGCTCGACGACAACAGTGCAGAGGACAAAGTCACTAAAATTGGCTTCATAGGTTTTTTAAACTCAGGCTAAAAGTAGGTAGCGGATAATCTCCGCCACCTATTATATAGCATTTTGTTGTGTCTACTTAAGCTCAACGCGACGATTGAGGCGCCATGCTTCGTCATCACTACCAAAGGCTGCTGCACGTTCTTCGCCGAAGCTAATCACTTCGATTCTGTCACCGGCAACACCTTGCAGAACCAAGAACTCTTTAGCTGCTGCCGCACGTCGCTCACCCAATGCAATATTGTACTCACGAGTACCACGCTCATCAGCATGACCTTCAAGTCTTACTGCGCGTGAATTTCCCTTAAGAATTGCTGCATGCTCAAGCAGTGCCCCACGAGATTCAGCGTTCAAAAGCGCCTTATCAAAGTCGAAATAAAAGACAGTTGCCAAATCACTAATCACTGGAACAATTTCAACATCCGCTGATCCAACCTGTGCAGTTTTAACTGCCGCGTTGTCAATCTCAGTGGTATCGTTATCGTAAACAGGTGCTGAACTACAGCCCGTTAAAATGGCAAGTGAAAGTAAAGATGCATATAGGTTTATGCGGGTTTTCATGATTGTTAACTCCTTTGAGTAACGCTATAGGTTAAAAAATTGTTTTTTATCGCAAGTAAGGGGACCAAGCCGGCTCTCTTACATCACCTCGTTTAGCTGGGAGGTTATATTTTACACCAGCATCAATAGAAACCGCAGCAAGTATACCTTTATTATCATACTTTGTTGCGTACATTAGCATGGCCCCGTTGGGTGCTAGAGAGGGGGATTCATCTAACGTGGTTTCAGTTAATTCAAGTAATCGCCCGGTTTTAAGATCCAGTGCGGCGATATGGAACAGATCGGATGAGCGGTGAACCATCGCTACTGTCCGACCATCGGAGGCTATATTGGGTCGTGCATTGTAATTGCCCTTAAAGGTCACTCGCTTTAACGTCTTGTCAGATAATTTAAGTTTATATATCTGTGGTGAACCACCGCGATCAGAGGTAAATAAAATATGTTTACCATCTGGCATCCAGGTGGGTTCGGTATCAATCGCAAAATGACGGGTTAAACGAACCAATTTATTGGTATTTAAATCAAGAGTATAAATCTCTGGGTTACCGTCTTTGGACAGCACAATAGCCAGTTTAGTTCCATCGGGCGACCAGGAGGGCGCTCCATTAAGCCCTTTAAAACTAGTTAGCTGTTGACGCTCTGCGGTCAATAAATTCTGTCTGAAGATAGCGGGTCGTCCTGTTTCAAAGGACACATAGGCCAACTCGTTTCCACTTGGCGCCCAGGTAGGCGACATAATAGGCTGTTTTGATTCAAGCATGAGGCTCTCTCTGGCACCATCAGCATCAGCAACCTGTAGCCTGTAGGTGAAATCATCGCCCTCACGTATCACCGACACATAGGCTAAACGGGTAGCAAAGGCACCCCTTATACCGGTGATTGCGTGATATATTTTGTCACTCACCGCATGGGCGAGATCACGCATCTCCGATGCAGGTGAGCGCACCTTATGGGTAAATTGTATGCGTTGAGAATTAATGCTCAGCAAGCTGAATTCAAGTTCATAGCGCCGATCGGGCATAACCGAAAGCGAACCTACCACCAAATATTCTGCACCCAGTAACCGCCAATCTCTAAAGTAGACATCTGAAGGTTGAGAAGGAAATGCCAACATATCTCTCTGGGGCGTCAGCCTAAACAGACCGCTGCGACGCAAATCAGCCGCCACAATGTCAGAGATATTTTCGTTGATTTTAATCCCATTGAGATTAAACGGCGATAAGGCAATCACAGTTGGCTGGTCATTGCCTTCCGTTACCTTTATCACCAACTCAGCAGAGGCACTGCTAGCAAAAAATGTTGCTAACATTAGAAAATAACACTGCCTAAAATATCTCACTTAACTGGTCTCCGCTGTGGCTGTTTAAAGCCGTAAATCTTCTGGATTAAATAACACTTTTACTGATCTAAAGTACTGCTCAAAAATTCGTGGCTCCATCGACTGCAACTCAGAGAAAGGCGCTGCCTTGAAGGCCGCCTGCTCTACTGATCGATCAAATGCAACATCACCACTGGATTGCAAAATCTTTACTCCTACTATTCGACCCGTAGGCACCAGCCTTAGTTCAATTAATGTTTGCATGCCCAGTCTAGCACTTGGAGGTCGGCTCCAACTTTGACTTAAGCGACCCTGTATTATCTGTAAATAACTACTGGCAGACTGCTTTTCTTGCTCAGCGATTTCAGCTGCTTGCTCTTGACGCAATTTTTCATCTAATGCCGCCTGTTTTCGTGCACGCTCTTGCTCTAATTCGCGCTGCCTCTGTTCACGCTTTTGGCGGATTGCTTCTTGCTGGCGGAGCTTTTCAAGGCGCTTAGCTTCTCGCTCAGAAATACGCTGTTGCTCAAGACGCTTCTGAGCAGCTTTTTGCCTGTCCGCTTTGCGACGCTTTGCCGCTAGCTCTTTAGCTTTGGAATTGCTGGCCTTTTTCTTAGGCTTTTCCTTGGGCTTAAGCTGAATTAATTCAGCCTGAATAAACTTCGGTTGAACCACAATATCTTTACTTTCTGATGGCCAATCAATCAAAAATGCTGCCACCACCAATAGGTGCAGCCCTATACTGCATATAACCGCGGTTATATAGCCCGAGCGCCAGCCAATCATTGTGATGCTGAGGGCTCTGTAACTAATCCAACCGAGGGTGCGCCGGCTATTTGAAGCTGGCTCATCAGATCGACAACTGATCCATAATCAACTGCGGTATCTCCCCATACTAACACCGGTGTATTAGGTTTTTGGCGCAGTACTTTTGCAACTCTATCTTTAATAAATGATAGGCTATTGGCGATATTAGTACCGTTTTCATCAATCCAATAGGTACCATCAGACTTGATGGAAATAATTAACGGATCCTGCTTTTGATTGTCTAGAGGTGCTGAATTTGCCGCTGGCAATTCAACTTTCACGCCCTGCATTAACAGTGGCGCGGTAATCATAAATACAACCAACAAAACCAGCATGACATCAATGTAAGGAACCACATTGATTTCGGCGACTAGCTTGCGTTTTGTTCGTTTATTTTTCACTCTAGGGATTCTCTCGATTTGCCTTATTTAGAATGAACCTGACGATGCAAAATACTTGAAAACTCTTCAGCAAATGTTTCATAACTTGCATTCATGGTTTCAACTTGCGCCGCATATCGGTTGTAAGCAAGTACCGCTGGAATGGCGGCAAACAGTCCCATAGCAGTTGCGATTAATGCTTCTGATATCCCGGGCGCCACAGTAGCCAGAGTTGCCTGCTGAACCATAGCCAACCCTCTAAAGGAATTCATAATTCCCCATACCGTGCCAAATAGCCCAATGTAAGGACTGACTGAGGCTACGCTGGCAAGAAAAGGCAAATGAGTACTCAGCGCTTCTTCCTCTCTTGAGAGCGCCACTCGCATGGCGCGATCTGTTCCTTCCATGACCGCCTCTGGGTCTGCACTCTGGCCATCGGTCAAGCGCGTAAACTCTCTGAATCCAGCACGGAATACATTCTCTATACCCTGATTGCCACCATTTTCTTGAGCCTCTTGGGATAACTCGTCATAAAGATTGTTTAGGTCGACGCCTGACCAGAAGGTATCTTCAAAATGCTTAAAACTGTTCTCAGCGTTGCGTAAGTATATGCCGCGCTGAACAATCATAATCCATGATATAACCGAAGCAATAAATAGCAGCAACATCACCAGTTGAACTAACACACTGGCATTGAGAATTAGCGATAATATTGATAGATTTTCTTCACTCACAATAGCGGCTCCAACCTTAATTATAGTTACTTAATGTGGCATATATTTCTTTTGGCATTGCCAATGGGCGTTTCGTTTCACTATTTATACAGGCAACTTTGACCTTGCCTTCGACCAAAATATCCCCATCGCGGGAAACATTTTGATGCATTTCAAAACTTGCCTTTGATAGTTTGCTTAAACCTGCAGAGACATCGAGCAGGTCATCTAACACTGCTGGCTTTTGATAAACCAATTCAACACTGCGAACAACAAACTGTAGGCTATCAAACAGAGCCGGTTTGTTATAACCCAGGCTCCTTAAAAATTCTGTGCGCGCTCTTTCCATATATTTAAGATAGTTGGCATAGAACACAATACCACCGGCATCGGTATCCTCAACATAGACTCTGACCTGATGATTAAACATCGCCGACATCTTATTCACTTAATCCATCGAGCTGTTCTTGCAAGCGCTTGGGGCTGGGTAGGCCAAAATGCTCATAGGCCATGCGTGTGGCGATTCGGCCTCTTGAGGTTCTCATTAAAAAGCCCTGTTGTATTAAATAGGGTTCAAGAACATCTTCAATGGTTCCGCGCTCTTCGCTAATAGCCGCGGCAAGACTGTCTACTCCTGCTGGACCACCATCAAACTTTTCCATTAAGGTCAGTAACAGTCTTCTATCCAAATGATCAAAGCCATTTTTATCTACATTGAGCATATTGAGTGCTGCATCGGCAACTTCAGAGGTCACCTTGCCATCCGCTTTTACCTCAGCATAGTCTCTGACTCGCCTAAGCAGGCGATTGGCTATTCTTGGGGTACCTCTTGATCGGCAGGCAATTTCTTTAGCACCTGCAGCATCTATGGGCACATTGAGTATATCGCCGGCACGAGAAACTATTTTTGCAAGATCTTCGATCGAATAAAATTCTAGACGCTGAACAATCCCGAATCTGTCGCGCAGTGGCGAAGTCAATAGTCCCGCTCTTGTGGTGGCACCCACCAGAGTAAACGGCGGTAAATCCAGTTTGATTGAGCGCGCAGCCGGACCCTCGCCGATCACAATATCAAGCTGATAATCTTCGAGTGCTGGATAGAGTATTTCTTCGACCACGGGGCTTAAGCGATGAATCTCATCGATAAATAACACATCACCTTCTTCAAGGTTAGTAAGCAGTGCAGCTAGGTCGCCGGCTTTTTCTAACACAGGGCCAGAGGTGGTTTTAAGGTCAACTTCCATCTCATTGGCAATAATATGTGCAAGGGTTGTTTTCCCCAGACCTGGAGGCCCAAAAACCAAACAGTGGTCAAGTGGCTCATTGCGCTTGCGAGCAGCCTCAATAAAGATTTTCAACTGCTCTTTAACCACTGGCTGACCCACATAGTCAGCTAGCGTTATTGGCCGTAGGGCACGATCAAAACGCTCCTCAGTGGAGGTTGGGACTGCTGAAATAAGTCGATCGGGTTCAATCATTAGTCACTGCCTAAAGTATTAGTACAAGGATACAGGTCTGAGGGTAAATTTACACTAGTGAAATGACTAATAGGCACCCTATTTACACCATAGATTTTAATGCTGCACGGATCAATTGCTCAGCATTGGTAATATGATCACCGGCAACACGATTAACCATTTTTGCCGCATCCTGAGGTCGATATCCCAGCGCGATCAGAGCGCTTTCTGCCTCTAAACTAATATCTTCTGTAACGGGCTTTGAGGTATCAACAGAGATATCACCCACAATCTGGGTGATTTTATCGCGCATTTCAATCAATAGCCGCTCAGCAGTCTTTTTACCTACCCCTGGAATTTTCACCAGAGTGGCTACTTCGTCTTTTTGCACACAGCGTGCGAATTCTGCAACAGACATTCCCGACAATATAGCCAAGGCCATTTTCGGCCCCACACCATTCACTTTAATAAGCTGTCTAAATAATGTTCTTTCTTCTATTTGGGCGAAACCATAGAGTTGCTGTGCGTCTTCACGCACCACAAAATGGGTATGCAGGGTTACGATCTGTCCAACATCAGGTATATCAAAAAACGTATTTAATGGAACTAGCAATTCATAGCCCACACCCTGTACATCTAGCAATAAATCCGGCGCTTGCTTACTTAAAACCTGTCCCTTAAGTCGTCCGATCATAGTCGTTTATCTACCCTTTTAAGTGTTTTATTAGTTTATTTTAGCCTACCGCGAGAATAGCCTTTTACGCCAGCCCCCGCCATGATGTTTTGCGTGCGCATACTATGCCCATGACAAATTGCCACCGCCAGCGCTGCTGCGTCTTCAGAGGGCTCACCTGGCAACTTAAGCAATGAGGTCACCATCATCTGCACCTGCTTCTTATCGGCAGCGCCGGTGCCTACAACGGCTAACTTAATACTTCGAGGGGAATATTCTGAAACCGGCAATTGAGCATTTGTGCCCGACAAAATTGCTGCACCTCTCGCCTGCCCCAGCTTAAGTGCCGAACTGGGATTGCGAGCAACAAAGACATCCTCAATACCCATAACCTGAGGCTTATACTCTTCAATTAACTGACTAAGACCATCAAAAATAAGCTGTAACCTTTCGGGCAATGTACCCTTTGGCATGCGAATAATCCCACTGGTCACGTAATTCATCTTGGCACCCGTCATATCAACAATTCCATAGCCGGTTCGCCGTGATCCTGGATCTATTCCTATAATTCTTATCATTTGCACTTTTATCAGTAGTTATTGCTTTAGTGTTGCAATCTACGCTGTTTGAGTCAACCACAAAAAAGCCCCCAGTGTGAGTGGAGGCTTTTTACTCAAAAGAGCGCTTAACCTAAGGTTAATCTTTCTTTGGAGCGGCTTTTGCCTTGGCTTTAGCTTTTGGCGCTGCCTTGGCTTTAGCTTTAGCTTTTGGAGCAGCCTTAGCTTTTGCTTTAGGTGCAGCTTTAGCTTTCGCCTTTGGAGCGGCCTTTGCCTTGGCTTTTGGCTTTGGCGCTTCCTCTGCAGGAGCCTCTTCAGCTGGAGCTTCTTCGGCAGGTGCTTCTGCTACTGGCGCTTCCTCTGCAGGTGCCTCTTCGGCAGGTGCTTCAGCTACTGGTGCTTCCTCTGCAGGGGCCTCTTCAGCAGGAGCCTCTACTACTGGCGCTTCTTCTACTGGCGCTGCAACCGCTTCTGGCTCAGGCTCTTGTGGAGCAGGCGCAGGCGGAACAAATGCCTTAATTAGTTTCTCTGCTAATAAAATTTTAACTTTTTCATCAGCGTTTACCCAATTTTTATCAGCACCCTTAACCGCGTATCGGCCTGAGGATTTTTGATAAACTACGTAGTCTTTGGTTTTTTTAATAACTTTCATCTGTTGTTGCCCCTTTGTGATTACTCGTTTAAGTTTATTGTTATATTAAATTGCAGCTATGCAAGCTGCTCCATTATTTCACCGGAAATATCAGCATTGGTGTATACGTTTTGTACATCATCCAAATCTTCTAAGCTATCAATCATTGCTAATAATTTCTCAGCGGCATCCTTATCCAATGGCACGTCGATGTCTGCAATCATAGTAACCTCAGCATGGGCTGGAGTAAATCCAGCAGCAACTAGGGCGTCTTTAACCTGCAAAAAATCTTCAAATGATGTCTCTACATCTAAAGATCCATCATCATGTGCCTTAATATCTTCAGCGCCTGACTCCAGCGCTACATCCATAAGCGCGTCTTCATCAACCTCTGGGCCATAGCTAATCTGGCCAATTCTGTTAAACAGATAGGCAACTGAACCGTCAGTTCCTAGATTACCGCCACGTTTTGCAAATGCATGACGAACCTCACCTACTGTTCTGTTGCGGTTGTCAGTCATACATTCAACTAAAACAGCAACACCACCCGGCGCATAGCCTTCATAGGTGATTTCGTCATAATTCTCACCCTCACCTGCGCCAGCACCCCGAGCAATGGCCTTATCAATTGTGTCGCGCTTCATATTAGCGCCAAGTGCCTTATCCACCCCTGCTCTCAGCCGAGGATTGTCCTCAGGGTTTGGACCGCCGGCTTTTGCCGCAACAACCAACTCACGAATTAACTTGGTAAATACTTTACCACGCTTTGCATCCTGAGCTGCTTTGCGGTGCTTAATATTGGCCCATTTACTATGACCTGCCATATCCTATCTCCAAACTACTAGCTTTTAGCTAGCTTGATTCTCTTTATTTCTTAGCTTTATATTGAGATCTCGTAATTGCGCTGCCTCAACGGTGCCAGGCGCGTCTGTCATTAAACAGGCAGCTGACTGTGTTTTAGGGAAGGCAATCACGTCGCGAATCGAATCAGCGCCTACCATCAACATAATTAATCGATCTAAACCAAACGCCAGGCCACCATGAGGTGGAGCACCATATTGCAGAGCATCCAATAGGAAACCAAATTTCTCCTGCTGTTCAGCTTCGCCTATGCCCAATACATCAAATACCACTTCTTGCATTTTTTGATCATGGATACGAATAGATCCACCCCCTAATTCCACACCATTAAGCACCATATCATAGGCTTGCGATAAGGCCTCTGATGGATTGTCTTTAAGTGCTTGAGCATCACATGAAGGGGCAGTGAACGGATGGTGTAATGGCGTGAGCGCACCGCTGTCGGTAGTTTCAAACATCGGGAAGTCGACAACCCACATTGGCGCCCAGTCACAGGTGTAAAGATTGAGATCTTCACCAATCTTGCAGCGCAACGCACCTAAGGCTTCAGAAACCACATTTGATTGATCAGCGCCAAAGAATACGATATCACCATTTTCAGCACCCAAACGCTGCATAATATTCATGGTTACTTCATCGCCCAAGAACTTAATAATCGGTGACTGTAGGCCTTCAATACCAGTCTCTATGGCATTAACTTTGATCCATGCCAAGCCTTTGGCACCATAGATACTGACGAATTTCGTGTAATCATCAATCTTCTTACGCGAAATTTCTGAACCACCGGGGACTTTTAGCGCGGTGACACGACATGCAGGGTCATTGGCTGGCCCAGCGAATACTTTAAATTCGATACCTTTTAGAAGATCTTAAATCTCAACCAGTTCGAGTGGAATCCTAAGATCTGGTTTATCTGAACCAAAGCGATGCATTGCATCGGCATAGGTCATTCGCGGAAATTTATCAAAGGTAACGCCTTTATGCTCAGCAAATATGTTGCTAATCATGGTTTCAGTGACTGACATAATTTCCTCTTCATCAATAAAAGAGGCCTCAATATCAATCT
>Ga0206126_10003049_pt1 | contig 17312 bp, 23 predicted proteins | sample Helgoland_Spring_5_FD_148621 | JGI IMG/M metagenome (GOLD analysis project Ga0206126, IMG submission 148621) | Pelagic subsurface seawater microbial communities from Kabeltonne, Helgoland, North Sea - Helgoland_Spring_Bloom_20160412_1 | ecosystem: Environmental > Aquatic > Marine > Epipelagic ...
TTGTGCCTTTAATGCATCTGCAATCATCTGTCTGACCATATCTTTGAACATATCTTTCATAGAACCAAAATTAATCTTTCCGTTCATTACCATTTGAGTGAGGCTATCTGCAAAGCCATTAGCCGCATCAGCAAAACTTTTTTCAAGATCAGTGAATTTATCTTTAACATCAGTTACGACTTCTGCAACTACAGGTAATGTTTCTGGCAAGCTTGCCAAAGCGCCCTTCATATCTTCTGTAGCAACTTTTGCTTTATGAGCCGCGCCTTCCAATTCAAAGAGTAAACCCGTTGTTTCCAACATAGCATCAAAAACAGTATCCTTTTCTTCTGGGGGCTTCATAGCTGTTTTTAAAGCATTTATCGCATTAGCTAAAGGTTCTGCTCCTTTTCGGCGCATCTTTTCAGCTTCTATCCCTGCTTCTTTAAAAGCTTTTTTAAGTGCGTTGGCTTCTTTTTGTTCCTCACGGCCAAATCCTAAAATATTTGTCGCCGCATTTTGCATAGGCAACAACTTATCACCCATCATAGGCATAGTAGATAATTTATTAGCAGTATCTAAAAGAAACTCTGCAAACTTAATCTTCATACTAGCAAGAGCGCCCAAAAAGAACCCCTTGATCATCATAGTGAAGCCTTTGAACATAAGTTGAAAAACACTTACTTCTGTAGTGAAGATATTAAAAACACCCTTAAATACATCTTTAACCAGATTAAGAGCTTCACCAAAACCCCCAACTCTCTCTTTTAATTCGAGAAACTTCATGACCAAGAAAGAAACACCAGCAAATATTGCAAGTGGTAGTATTGTTTTAGATACTGCGCTTAATGCTTTCATAGCACCAGTTAAAGTTACTATGCTTCCCGAAAACACTGCTGTTGCCAAAGCATTTAAAGCCATGCCAGCACGAAAGGCAATAAATTTGACCGCTAGTACAATTAACATTGCTTCAACTAGTCTTAAATTATCAGCAAGTAAATTTATAATAGGTGCTAAAACGCTTCCAATTAGACTTGCAATTCCACCGAGTAACCTCATTGTTGGAACTAATTCACCAGCTAGATTTGTGAGTGCGCCTACTATATTCTTAAATGCATCGTTTAATCCACTTTCAGCAAATGCCCTTCTCATACTAAACATTGCATCTTGGAACATTGATAAAGTACCAGAAGAAGTTTTAGCAAAGTCATCCATTGCCCCATCAGCCGTACCGCCAGTGCCAAAAGTATCCATTAATTTTTTAGCTGTTTGTTCTGATGTATATGAAACCCCAGCTTCAAAGCCAGCAAATGCACTAACGCCTCTATCTCTAAATTGATCAGCCGCACCAATTCCAGCCGACATTGCCCTTTGAACATTAGCCGCCGCTTCATTGAATGGTATACCAAATAGAGCCGCGATATTACCTGTAGCCTGTAATAAACCTGATAATTCTTCTGCATTATCTGAAGCCGCCGCCAGTGAACCAGCACCTTTTTGTATTGCGTCCAAGCTGAATGGTACTTTAGATGCAAACTTAGTCATTGCATCAAAGGCTTTTGCACCCTGTTCAGTAGAGCCTAAAAGAGCATCCATTTGAATTCTTAGGTTCTCAACAGCCATGCCAGTTTGTATGGATGATTTTATGAATGACCCCAATACAGCCACACTTGCAACTGAAGCAATTGCTTTACCAGCCTTCTTAAAAGCTGACTCCATGCGCTTGCCAGTTTTTTCAGTATGCTTTGCAACTTTATTTAAATCGCGCCTTAAGTCGCGCATATCGGCTTCTATTCGAACCAGTAGTGTATCAACTGTTGTTGCCATTAGTCAGGAAACCTTTCCATCAAATCTTCAAGTTCATCTCTTTTCATGGTGGACGGCTCTCCACTTGAATTGAACTCTATAAACCCATCAACTGATAGCAAAAACTCTTGTAAACTCATTTCCCAAAAATCTCTCGGTTGCATTTGCATTTTTCCAAGAGCAAGTTTTATCCATTCATCCCAAGGAATTTCCTCTAAAGGTTGGCCGCCCTTTCTTCGTTTCCCACGTCACCATCATCTCCTGTTATTATAAATGTAATAACTTGGGCTATGGTCATCATTGTGTCAGTAATCCCATTAGACCAAACAAGTTCTTGTACTTGCTTGTCTTTAATATCTTTACCACTTGATCTTAATACTGGTGTTAAAAAAGCTACCATTTGCAATGCAGTCATATCACCATCTTGCATTGTATTTGCGATTTTAATCACACTTTTATTCATTGCGGTTTCAATCCGCATCATCACGTCCATTGTCACTTTGCAATGAAACTCTTGATTTGATAGGCTTATTGTTAATTCGCCCCTTTTTGGGTTTGTCATTCTTGACCTCCTTTATTTTAATTGTAAGCGTTTCGCCCCTACCATGTAGGTCTGATACTTCATCAGCCTGATATGTCACCCCATCAGCCTTGAAGCTGTCACCAACCTCAAGACCTGATGCATAAGGTGCGGAGAAAAACGTATTTTGACGATGGCCTGAATAAGTAACACCATCTATTTCGATAACTGTATCAATCCAAGCCATTGTCTATTCCTTATGCTGTTGTGAAGGCTGTAGCTCCAGAACTCTCTAATGAGACTGAATAAGTTACTTCACCATTATATTCCCCTGCATACTCAAGAGATGTAATTACAAACTTACCTTGGTATGTACCAAAATCTGGGATAATTACCTCAAAGTTTGGAATGTCAGAGCCGCCAAATGCAGTTCTAAGAGTTGCTTCAGAAGCCGCGTCTGTAAAGACACCTGACCCTGATATTGAAACGCTTTCAACACCGCCATCTGCAAGCATTGTGCGAACATTTGCGCTATCTTTATTTGTTACATCAACAGTTTCTTGGTTCATGCTGATTGATGTTGAACGCAAACCTCCGACTGTTGTGTAAGTGTCAGAAGCCGCCGCGCCGCTTGCTGTTGCACCGATTTTTAGTAATAGGGCTGAACCTTTTTGAGCCGCCATGTCTTTTCTCCTTAGTTGTCAAACACTACAGCGCGAAATCTCATAACCCCGTGCCTTGTTATTCCGTCATTCTCCGCCAGCGTTGTTGAAAACTCCTGTCTAACATTCACTAACGATGCACCTGATACACTTATAGCAGTATTATGAAGTAAATCATAGACCGATTTCATAATCGTCTTAATTTCACGTCTGCCCCTGTATTGTGACCATACATGTATAGTCAGGGTATGTTCTACTGCGTCGAGTGTTTTTGTCCCATCATTTACAGCGGTTTCTTCACCTATCTGCACATATGGGTAAACTGTATCCTGTGGAATATCATCGTAAACTGATATGTTTGCACCTGACAAACCATCAACATTACCATTTAACTTTGTAAATATTGCTTTTTGTAATTCCCAAGAATGTAATGACATTATGCAGACCTCGCTTTTAATCGAGCAAACATAGCTTTTATTTTCTTTCGTTTGCTTTCTAAAGCTGGTTGTAAAAAAGGTCGTTCAGTCATTTTACTTGTTCCAAACTCTAAATACTTACTATATGCGGCGCGGCTTTCAATAGAGCATCCCATTTTATCTGCATCAACTTTGAGAAATATGTTACTTGCTAAATATCCAGTGTCTGAATTTGGCGTTTTATTGGCCGCTGAAGCTGTGTGAACTCTTTTAGGATTGTATTTCTGATATGTAATCCCACTTGACCCATGCGATTGAACAGACTGCTTCGCCTCATTCATGACAATTTGACCGCCTAAAGCTATTACTTTTTGAAATTGCTTTTGATAAATCTTTTCTACTTTATGTGTATTGTTTATTCTTCTGGTGCTGGTTCTTATGCTCATGTTGGAACTCCCTCTTCACAGGTAAGTTCCATGTATTTAAACTTATTATCAACATTTATGATGCCTTTAATGGCAAAAGTTCTTGTAGCTCTTATGCCATCCCTAGAATAAGTCTGATGAATTCTGTTTTTTGTTGTGAAATCACTCCTGTATCTTATCTTTATCAGGTGCGTTACCACTTCTCTTTGCTGATTATCTTCACCAAATTCATTTTTTCTAGCTGTTTTAGGTGTTATTTGTGCAAATACACTAGCAACTTTAGACCAAGCCACAGAACCACCGCCACCACCATCAGATGTTGATGTGTACTTTTGTATATCTACTCTTGATCTCATTGCACCTATAGACATTAACCAATTCCTGACCTGATCATTTTATTATATGGTGTAGCTCCGAACCTTGTGACCTTATAAGGATTAATTAAAGTTGGAATAATTGGTGATAATGAAATCTTTCTTCCCTCATCATCGCCTCTATGTTCATACATAAATGACATATACTGCATCATAGCCATTCTAATTGGCTCTGGGACGTTATTTGGCGTTGTTCCATACCCTGCTACAAAAGTTACCTTAATGCCATTAGAGGCTCTAATATCGCTTGGGAATGTTCCATTGTCTCTTAAAACAATTTTACCTACATCGCCATATATATCCACATAGTAATTTGAAGCCGCCCACGTATGTTCAGTGTTGTCATCTTTATAATACTTAACATCTGTTACGCTGACCACTGGGGCTTTTGCTATTTCTATCTCTGAAATATTCTTAATTAAAGATGGCCCAGTTTTCATACCTTCCCAATATGGTTCAGGGGTATTATCAACATATCCATCTAAATGCTGTGCAAAAGTTGTATTAATTAACGCTCTGCCTGTATAGTTTTCAGCCCAAATTCTGGATGCAGTGATATAAGAACGAACCTGACTGTCATCTATATCATCATCTAACCTAAGTTGTTCACGCGCTTCAATACGGCTGATAGGCTCTATGGTAGGCCCAGTGACTATTTCTAAACCTGACATTTTCCTATCCCTTCACTTATTTACTTTTGCTTTTCTTAGGTTTTGCTGGTGATTTACCACCTACCCAAGCTTCATTTACATCAGGTGTGGATGGGTCATCACCCTTTAACTTTCCAGATGCAGTTCTAGCTCTAACAGCTTTAGTTTCTGTTGGCCCTGCATTGCCACCTATTTCATGAGCCATGCCCATGTCTATGAAGCCTTTAAAAATTTCTTCTTGCCACTTGCCTTGTGACTTATATTCTTTCCCAATTTCAAATGTTGCTGTCTCAGCACCATCTTCTCTGGTAATCCCAATCGCTGATTTAATCATAGTTATTTTCATTTGGGTACTCCCTTATTGAAAGTTGGGGGGCGTTAACCCCCCGACCATTATTATGATGTAGCGTGCTTTAGAACGCGCATTGCTTCTGCCAATACAACTTCACCACCAACACGACGACGAGCGATATAACGCACGTTACCTGTTGAAGCTTGTGAGTATGGGTCACGCAATACAGATAAAGATACACGATCAACAATCATGTAACCCCTTCTGAAGTCACCATAATATACTGATTTTGCACCAGAAGCCGCATCAGCAACATCAGGACACTCAAGGTATGGTGAACCTAAGATTGTGTTTGGCAAACCAGACTGACCAGAGAAACCAGTTTGGAAGATGTACTGACCAGCAGTATCTTTCAATTTGCGGATAACACCTAGCGTATTACGATTTAGCAAGAATGTAGCATTACGTGCATAATCTGTTTTTAAGCCATGAACCAAATCCATTAGGTTATCTGTAGAAATAGCCGCTGAAGCCGCACCAGTAGCTGTGTGTGCTACTGTATTTCCGTTAGAGATACCTGTTGGTTTGTTTGTGCCATTACCAGCAATGAACGCCGCGCCTTCAGCTTTTGCAAACTGTTCAGCAAATTCGATGTTCATTTCAGCTTCTAGGTCAAACACGCTATCTTCAAGCAACTGTGATGAAATATCTACTAAAGCATACATTTCGTGCGTTGGGATAGTGTTCAAAGAAGTTGTGTAGCCAGTTGTCTCTGAACGAGTACCGCTTTCAGCAGTCCAAGCCGCCGCAAAAGATGCAGTTTTGCTTGGTACTTCAATTTCTTTGTTTGAAGTTTGACGAATACGTGCAACAGAACGTACTGGGGAAATCTCAGTGATTACCTTTAATAGTTCTTCAACATATTCGGCTGGTGCTAAGTTACCAGCAGTAGCCGCTGTACCCACTGTTAAAGCTTTAAGCTCCATTGGGTCCATTTGGCTTTCGCCTTTACGCATGAAATTGTCCCATGCTTTCAATGAAAGGTCTACTTCTTTAGCTTCCATCATATTTGCTGGGCGCTTTAAAAGTGTTTCGATTTCATTTAACTTAGCTTCAAAGCCTTCAGCATGTTTTTGCTGTTGCACAAGCTTCTGGTTAACGTTTTCAAAGCGATCAAGATCACCTTCAATTTTCGCTAACTTTTCTTCAGTTAAAGGGTCAGCAGAACCTTTAGCTTCGATTTCCGCAAGACGCTGATCATTGGCTGATTTGAATTCTTCAAATGCCGTTGCCATAGCGTCCACGGCTGTTTTGACTTCTTCTGTCATTTTATATTCCTTCCGTGATTAGGATTTAAGGATGTTTGTAAAGCGGTCTAACGCTTCGAGAACTTTAGGCTGTTCCTCTTTCACAGCATCCCGCTGTTCCAGTGCCTTGGTAACGGCTGATGCCGCCGCCTTTGCCTCATTCCGTGAAAGGTTTCCTACATCCCGTAGAACTTCCTCCCACTCCCGAATGGTGCGATCTGTGCCTTTAACCGCCTGAACCCGTGCGCGTGGGTTCATTGGGAAAGTGACAGCAGAAATTTCCATCAAATCGACGGATTTCAGATAACGACGTTTGCCCTTATCATCATATTCAATACTTTTTGGGTCAACCTTGTAGCCTATAGAAAGCCCGTCAAGCGCCCCCATCTTCATAAGCTCATAAACTTCACGGCCACGCTGTGTACCCATTGCCAAGCGTCCTTTGACCTTCAGACCTCGATTATCCTCAATGATCTCATCAAATACGCCAATCGGCTCATCTTGTTTATGTTGGTAAAGAAGTTTTACGGCTTTAGCGCCTTTTCTTCCAATTGATTTAGCGAATGCACCCTCAACAACAATATCGTTTCCAAGGTCTTTGTTACCAAATACAGAACCATAACCAGAGAAAACACCTTGTTCTTCCTCATCCTTATCCGTCTTGTATTCAAACGCTACATCTATTTGTTCACTTTTGATTTCTTGATCTTCAATTTGGTGGTCAAGATCAACACCGACCTCATCTGTCATTTTTTTGCCCTCGTCAAACTGACTGATACAAACCGCAATCCGCTGATCATTGCCCGTATATTCACTTGTTATCTTGTCATCACCAACACAGCGATCAATAAAGCTTTGTCGATCTTCCCCCAAACTAGGTTTTGGTAATGGCATAGAATACTCCAAATAATTGCCTACAATCTAACACATAACACTATATCGGGTCAAAGGCTAGTTCTGTTGGTGCAAAGTCTATTAGTTTTGCATTGTAAAGCCTTTCAATTACCCCATAGATAACAACATCATAACCTAATTCTTCTAGTGGTAATTTAACATAGAGCTTATGTATTTCTTTGTAATCATCTTTGGTTATATTTTCACCCTTCTGCATAATATCCTTAATTTTATCTAAATTTTTTGACATTAAACAATTCCTCCATAAATTGTATAAATTCTGGCGTTACCATATCTCCACCCTTGTTCATTGCAAAAATACTGAACTGTTCAGCAAACCACTCATAGGCATTTTCTTCTGCATATTGAGTTGAAAAAACTTCTGCTCTTTTCTTTTTTAATTTAAACTTACTTAAAAAATACTTTTGTAGCTTATCTTCAGTTGGCATTCCCATTAAAAAGCCTTTTTCTGATACGATTGCATTTAACCTTTGATGTATTTGATGGCCAAATTCATGATACATTGTAGACCTCATGTGATCTAAACCAGTATCATAATATTTTTCAGCAGTGTATGGCTTAGAACCACCTATCTTATAATCATCAAATTTTTGACCATCTATGATTAAAAGCCTTTCACCCCTAATAACCCTTTGTTGTTTTAATTTTTTATTTATTTCAGCCTCAAGAGTTTCAAATTCTTTAATCCATTCATCAGGTTCATAAGTTCCATCACGTCTTTGTTCTCTTAGTTTTATCTGTTGCGCTGACAATACATTCAATTCATCATCAAGTATTTTGTATTCCTTGTTTAAAACATCCAGTTTTTTATTAATACTTACACTATCAATTGGGTTTCGCATTTCTTCTGCATATTTATTAAAATATTTAGGATTTATATTCATTATACCATCACCCATTGAAGCAATACTGGTATCTTTTCCTGTTCCATAACTGTATCCACGAACCCTTGGAACTCCAAGGAAATCAGCGAAATAATTTAGTTCTGTGTTTATAACAGCCATCATTTTTATTGCATCAGCACTCAAATTTCCAAAATCGCCAGAAACTTTCCCAAATTTATCTATTCTAGACCTAGTAAAAGCTGGAACAGAATTATATCTATCATCTAAAGAAGCTTCTTTCAGGTCGTCATTAAGGCGCTTCATAGCATCCTTTCGGCTCATAACGGGGAAAGTTTCATTGTTGTAACCATCTATCAATGGTGATTTGAATGTATTTGTCACTGCATAAGTCTTAAATGGGCTTATGTTGATAGGGTCAACTGGCGCTACAGGCACTGGTGGTACAGGAATAACAGGCTCAACTGGGGTAACAGGTGTTGCATCATCAAACAATGCGTCTTCATCTGTGAAATAAATAGCCAAACATCTGCAATTTATATTGTTACCAGCGCCACCAGAGCCATCATGTGGGTATGACATTTCAACAGTAGCGCCCTTATATGGCACTAGAAACTTCTCATCTATACCAACTTCCTGACCATTTGCGGCGCTGTGACCTGTCCTAGTCCTAGCATCAGAGACTGAAACCCACCTTTTGCGTTGTGCTGGTAAAGCAAGTTCTCTTGTGGCTGTATCCGTTGCAAATGAAGCCGCCGCATGTGTTTCCGTTCTGGCAATAGTAACAGCCCTAGACCTACCTATGCTTCCAGATGTGCGTTCTTGTATAAGTTTCCCTATCTTTGATGCACCTAAACCCTCTTTTTCGCCATCGAGTATAGCTTTATTGATAAGTTTTCCTGTAGTTTCGGCTATTCCAGTTATTTTAGCACCAGCATTCATGAACGTATAATCAAAAACCAACTGACTAAACCTGTCAGCCTTACGATTTGTATAAACTCTATCAGCAAATTTCTCGATCACAGCCCTGTAGCTGGTTTCAAATACTTTCCTTAGATCATTCTCTAGGGGTACTAAACTTTGATTTATATCCCCAGAGCGCATGTATTCGGCTGATGCAGATTTACCTGTGCGCTTGAATACAAGCATCAGGCGGCTTGTCATAGACCTTTCAAACTGCAATCTTAGGCGATTAACCTCTTTAATTTCCCTTGCAATGGAAACTCTGGTCTTGCTGGCTTTGATAAATACTGGAAATGTCATAGCTTTTTATACCATTAATAACTTTTTTGGTCTATTTCTATTATTATGTAAATAAATTGTTGACACTATATTGCCTATGCTTTATTGGTTATTACATCAAATGTTAATCAAAGGACTTACACAATGTTACACACTGAATATAAAACTTACACTTCAATCATCTCTAAACTTGATGAAGCTTTCGCAAAATTCGACGAACAATTTCGTAAGGAAGAAATCAAATTTTTCTTTGACCGCAAAAAAGCACTTAAAGAATATCAATCTTCAGATGAAGCTAAAGAATTGTATAGAAATGACGCTTATGATTATTATGAAACTCTTTATAGCATTGCTGGTGGTAAAGGTATGTATCAGATTGTTGGTTGTGGATATTACAATGAAGCTGGAATTCTTGAAAAAGCAAACAAGCATGTTGATAGTAAAATCGCTAAACGCAACGCAAGCATTTCTAATAAACTTGTTAAGGCTCAAATCACAAATGTAGATAGTGGCGAAGTTGTTTACAGCGACGATGGCTTTAATGGTTACTTTGAAGTTCAAACAGAAGCTGGTCAGAAGCGCGTATCAATAGATACAATCATTGCTGGTGGTTACAATATCCAGCGCGCGCATTACCGAACATTGGTTAAAGTTTATAAATAAATCAAAAAAGCCCCCCTCGATAAGAAGGGGGCTAGTCAAACAGGGAGAGAAACCAAATGAAAAAATCACTCGATTATAAAGAGCTTATCATAAATTTAGCAGTAATTATAGGCTTTGTTTACGGCGTACTGCATTTACCACATATCATTCATTATTTAGGAAACATGTAAAATGGCACATAAATTGTTAATGAAAAAATTTGTTACTTGGGATGAACTAAATGAACTTGGCGTAGATTATCTAAAAGCAACAGAACAAAAAGATGAAGATGCAATCCACGATATGGAAAATGTTTACGAAAAAGTTGATACAGGTAAAATATTAATACTCGATAGACCAAAATAAGATGGGGGGAATTATCCCCCCTTTTTTATTCTGCGGCTATACTTTTCTCTTTATCAGATTTCATTGGGTGGCCTTCAGGTAAAAGATCACGATCAAACGCTCCACTTTTAAACCTTCCAGTTCTCACAGCCGATAGAAATGCATTCACACGCCCTAATCCCCACTGGTCAGGAGATGTAACACTTGGCCTTACACTTTGTGGGTTTGTCCTGTAAGCGCCCACACCACGTCTAAATACAGCCTCTAGCATTCGCTGTGTGACCTTCTTACCCTTTTTATCGCCATGTTTGTCATTATGATCATCAACTTTATTAGCTAGAGCCTTTTTAATATTTGCAGATACTTCAGCTTTTGCCTCATCAACAATTAAATCACTTATCATTTCTGGGAAATCTTCAGACTTTGATCTTTCTTTATCCAGTTCAGCAGTTTTACGCCTTGCCCAGCTTTGGCCTTCATCGCCGCCCCAACCAAGCCAAGCAATCAGACCAGCACTTGGCCAACCTTCCTCACCACGCCTGAAACCTTCAGCTTCTTTATCAACCTCATGTCGGCTAAAGAAACTGTGCATTCTCCTAACAGTTCTTGGCGATAATCTTTCTTTGTTAATTAACTGGTTTGCCCGTGCCACACCCACTGGTGTCATTCCACGACCATATTCTTTTCTTAAATCCAGCGCTCTTTGTCCATTTCTAGCCATTGCTGAAGTTGGAACAGTATCAACATCACTTTCAGCCTTGCCTTCAGCGTCTTTCAAATCTTCCCCTGTAGCGTCTTCATACTGTGAATGGGTGTTACAGGGCATATAAATGATTTGCCCGTCTTCTGTGTGGCTGTGTGAACCTACACAACCAATTTCACCAGCCCTTTCGACTGCTTCAGCTTCAGTTGTGAAAACATCTTTGCGAACTTCTGATTTTGTACCATAAGCTTGCTTGGCCGCATCTTCAGGTTCTAATCCTTCATCTTGTGCAACATCAACACCACCCAATGGGAATAAGTTGGCCGCAATGAATACCTCATCACCACCACTGATAGGCTCTAATCCAATTCGCTCACGCGCTTCATTACGACTAATTATGCCTTCACGAACTGCGGCTACAACATTTTCATATATGCGTTTTCTGCGTTCAGTCATAGCTGGTATTGCATCAACATCATATTCAATACGAATGTTATCACCAAAACTGGGCGCTAACCACTCATTCAGGTCACTTTGAACACGTCTAGCTAGAGGAATAATTGTTTCCTCATATAGAGCCAACCTTGCTTCCTGAACATTTGCATATGTTTGACTGTCAGGTATTCCGATAAGCTGTGAAGGAACACCGAAACAAAGGGCAATATCTTTAGCCGCTGTGTGTCTTTGCTGTAGAAAGTCCATATCTTTAGGTGACATTCCCATTTCTTTCCAATCGAAATCACCCTCAAGCAACATTGGCCGCCCTGCATTCTTCTGACCTGTGAAACGTTGGCCTAAATCATCACTGACTTGTTTACGTTGTGCATCCGTTAGCTCTATACGAGCGCCCATTTCATCCTTTGGTTTAAATACAATCGCTCCTGATGGCCTTGCACCATTTGTTAATAGGCCAACATTGTGTGTTGCAATCATGTTGTGAACGTCTAAATCAACAGCCGCCGCCATTAATGGGGATAGTCCAAGATAATCGTCTAATGGATTCCACATCTTAAAATGCTTAACTTCTGATTGACCTGTCATTGGGTCAGCTTCATAATTAGCAACTGTTTTATTGTTTAATTTATATTTATATGACTTTGGCACAGTTGTTTCACTTGGGACAATCTCTATGCGATCAGGGCGCAACAAATATAATTCATTTGGCAACTGATTTACTGCACTGGCCAGAGCATATGAATTACCAGACAATAATAAATAAGAATACAGACTTTGGAAGTATTCAACACCTGCTTGTGTTGGGTTTGGCCTTGATAACAAAGTAACTAGAGGATGTTGCTCAAGCTCCATATCGCCCTGATAAACTTTGAAAGGTATTGAAGCCGCACCATTTGCGATCTCATTAACGCACCTAAAGACTATAGCATTTTGTTGATAACCTTCTCTGGCATATGCCTTGAAATTATCTTTTCGTGTGTATGTAAATCCACCAGTTCCTGATAAATATACCTTTGGGGCTTCCTTAGTTTGCAGTGTTTGCCCAAAAACTGCATTTCTTATGTTATTAAATACGCCCATTATGTAATTCTCCAAACTGCATTTCCTGTAGACTGCGATAATTCTGTGACTGCCCAGACCAACGCATCCAACCTATCTGGGCTTACATTACCACTTCCATTGTAAAAAATCATCTGTTCTTCTAGTTCTGGAAACTTTCCAGCATGAAAAACTTGATTTCTTTCATAAAGCGCCGCAATTGGTTCTGCCCTCAACATCTTGCCCCGTGTAGCCCGTACCGCACGATACGATACACTCCTATCACTATCTTTTATCAACTTTTCGACCAAATCACCACCATTATTAACTTCAGCAATGACACGATCAGCTTGATATTCGTGATATTTTGTAATTGCACGTCTTATCCACTGGTCAGGAGAACCACGCAATGTTGCATCTTCAAGTATATAATATTCTTGTTTATGTGCATTACGACCAGCTACAATTATGCCTGTTTCGTCTGAATTTTTGCCACCTGTAACTGCTGGGTCAATAGCCACAACAATTCTTGAAAGCTCTGGAAGTTCTTCTTTTTTTATTCTGGTGGCTTGTATTAAATCTCCCGACCATAACGCACCCTCAACTTCAGTTAGGTAATCACCAAGCCAAACATGATTATATTTCTTTATGTTTTGGCCTCTAATTCTTTCAGCCATTTCTTTTACGGCTGGTGGGCAATGTGGGTTTTCTTTGTAATTAACATGAACAAGAACAGAATTTTCATTGTCTTTGAATATTTCTTCCACAGGGTCTTCAGGCTTGTATGGATTCCATGTGAACCACATTTCACTACCAAGCTTTCTTAATGTTGGGTCAAGCAACTCAAGAGAACGCCTTGATAGAGACTGAGCCTCTTCACACCACGCAATATCAAAACCTTCAAGAGATTTTACACTATCTGCCGTGTGATCTTGCATACCTTGGAATATAACAACACCTGTTCCAAATTTACAATTTATCCTGTTTGCCTGTACTTCAAAGTATTGATCAACACCAAGCTCTGAAATCTTATCGACCAATAACTGCCTTGCAGAGAATTCTAATGATTTCTGCACTTCCCGAATGCAGATTACCTTTGTGTCTGCATCTGCCAATAACCTAAATACAACCTTTTCAGCAAATAAGTGAGATTTACCTGATGCCCTGCCACCTTTTGCACCCCTATATCTGGGATGCCCTCTTGTGCCTTTAAACAAGGAACGTGACCAGTGCGGCCACTGAAAGCTTAAACTTTGCTCTTTATTCTGTTGCTGGTGGGTCAAGGAACGTACATTCTATTTTACCAAACAAAGAACCACCATTTTCACCAGTGATTTCTGTTTTGTCTTTCTGCCCTAAATACTGCTTACCAAGCCATACTTGCATAGTGGCATTACCACTTTCAGCTAATGACCATTGAGCGCGTCTTAGGCTTGTTTTACCTATATCAAATTCTTTTTTATGGAAGTCCCGAAAATTAGCATATCCATGTTCTTTTAATCTTGTGTCTAAAGTTGTTGAACCCATATCAAGTACAGAACAGCATTCATCAACAGTACAGAACATATTAATAAGCTCTTTCAACTGCTTTAATTGAAAATCATCAAGGTTTTTACGTGGACCTTTAGGCCCTGTTTTACCCTTTTCTTCTGTTACATGTATGTCTTCTGACATTGTTTTAGTCCTTTTGTTCACGCCTTCATTATACACTTAATTGTCGGGTTTTCCAGATATTAAGATTAAACCCTAGTTTGTGGTGGAAAATACTTCTCAAAATCAACCTCAAGAACTGCCCCCTGCTCAATCAAATGTTGTCTGCCACGACTTGTAGGGTCTAGGTAGCTATCTGGAATAGCTTCACCCTCTTTGATACGTCTTATCATAATTCTATCAGTATATGATAATGGGCTATCTTGATATTTTTGAACAGGTAATTCTTTTGTTTGTTCTTCTAACACCCTTTCCCTATGTTCTTTAATGCCTTTGATGAATGCATTTATTGTTGGCCATCGCCTTGAGGTGTAGTTTTTACGAACATGCTGGGCTGTTCTTTCCAATAAAAGCTTACACATACCATCATTTACGCTGGGGATTTCAGAATTTATATCTTCAACCATAAGTATCATTTCTTCACGACTAGCATTTTCATTGAAATGAGCTGGTGCTTCATAACGCTTTAACGTTTCAAAGAGCCAGTGAGAAATCATTCTTTTTCTTTCTTCATAATTCATCATTGTTTTGTCACTCCTAGTACGCCACCTTTGAACAGGCTATCCAAATAATCCGCTGATGATGTTGGTTCAATAGTTTCCAATTCATCATCCCATCTACCTTGAGTAAGCCATGTTGCAGGGTGTGGTATATATTTCATTTCTTTCTTTGCTACACTATTTGCAAAAGGCTTAACAGCTTCAAGTATCTTATCAACACCAACTGCCTGTGATGCTTTATCAAAAGCTTTCTGTGCATTTGCCTTGCCAACTTTTCTTGGATAATCATTCCAAAACTTTTTAAAACCAATCTCACATGATCTTAATACTGGTTTACTTCCTAGGTTATTACTTACAAGGTTATTGGTATGCAGATTTTGCACACCTACCCCTGCAATATTTTCACCCCCACCCTGCAAATTTTGCACCCCCCCTTGTGCCATGTCTTCAGATAGATACAGAATGTAGTTGTTAGAGGTTTGTTGACCATCTTCTCTAAATGCAGTTTTAATCTCAACTAATTGCATTGCCTGTAGCACATCAATTTGTGAGCGCACTGAACGCTCAGACATTTCAGACAACTTTGCTAGTCTTTTAATACTTGGAAAGCAACGACCAGTTTCACCATTATAGTGATCTGCCAGCCAATAAAGAACTATTTTTGTTGTTGCCCTTAAACCTTTTTGTTGCATTGCGCGTGCTGTCATTATGTGTGACATATTTTAACCCTTTCCCTGCAAAACACTACATATAGCATTAAGCTCTTGTTTTTAGTGTCTATAAGGTATATGGATAAACATAGTGTTAATGCTTCCCATAGTGTACTGACACTTTCATTTGATATTAAGAGCCAGTTTTAACCGCTGGCTCTTTTTCGTTTCTAAAAGATGTTTTGAAAAAATGCAATAGAAATATTGACTACTTGTACGAGTGCGGTTAGAGTACCTTCATCAAATGGAGAAAAAAACATGATAAAACCACCTATGGCTTTCGTGCGACAGCACGTTTTTAATAAGATTGCAGACTATTCATTAAATTTAGTTGTTAAATCTGAAACCGACCCAAAATTTACTGACCAAATGTATCGAACACAACAATTCCCTGCTGGTGCTGTTAGGCTAGTTGGAGAATTTTTAGATGATGCTGTGGCGGAATGGGATAGAATACAAAAGGAGAATTCTGATGAGCGATAAATTTATCAAAGCAATGGATGCAGTATCATCATTAAATGAAACACATGGCGTAAAACAGAAAGGCGGTAAGCAATATACTGAAGTTGCAAAGCGTGTTGAGGCTTTCCGTCGTGAATTTGGTGGTGAGTTGGGTATTGAAACAAACATCATTCTAAATGATGGCAATGCAGTAATAATTAAAGCTGAAATAAGAACAGCCGATGGATTTATTGTTGGCTCTGGGCTTGCTGAAGAAATTAGAGGCTCATCATACATCACCAAAACATCAGCAGTTGAGGTGTGTGAAACATCAGCAATTGGACGCGCTCTGGCTTCACTTGGCCTACATGGTGGGCAATATGCATCAGCTAATGAAATAGTGGGTGTAGACAGAAAGAAAGCGGCCATTGATAGCAATGAAAAGCCCTTCACTGTAGCTAATGTAGACCAAAAATGTGAAGCTTGGGTACAATTCTATGAAGACTGTAGCTCACAAAAGTTTGCAGACAATGAAGATAAATTCATGCGCTTTTTAAATCACAACAAAGATATTGCTGAATGGCAATACAATGAAATGCATGAGGCTCACCAGAAAAGAAAGACTGAATTAATGGTGGGAAAGTAATTACCAAATACGGCTTAGACGTTCGATCTGTCACCCTTAAAAGGAACAGGTCGGGCGATCTGGGAAAATATCTAAGTAAACTAGAAGGAATATTAAATGCTTAAATTAAGTCTAATCGGAAATCTAATAAAAGATGCTGAAAATTCTGAAGTTGGTGCAACAAATGTTACCAAATTCACAGTCGCTGTTAATAATAGAAGAAAAAAAGATGAAGCCCCTTCGTTTATAGGATGCAGTCTCTGGGGAAAAAGAGGTAATGGTTTATTGCCATACCTAAGAAAAGGTACAAAAATTTATATTGATGGTGAATTAAGTATCCGTTTAAGCGGCGGCAAAACATATCATGATGTGAACGTTTCTGAATGTGAACTGGTAGGCGGAAGGCCAGCGCAAAGTGATAATAATTATCAAGCGCCTAATACATCAAACCAAAATGATCTTGATGATGAAATTCCATTTTAGAAAGGCAATGAATATGTTTCAATTTGAAAAAGTAGCATCAGCAAAGCCAGCTACAAAGATTTCCAATAACAGTTTTGCAAAAATTTATACTGGTGAGCGCGGCGCAATCAATCCACAGTTATCATGCACAATTAATGTTGAGACTGCCAAAGCGGCTAGAATGGCCGTTGGTGATAGAGTTGCTCTGCATTTGGCCACAGATCAAAAAGGCGATGAGTGGTTATTGATA
>Ga0206126_10003051_pt1 | contig 17308 bp, 13 predicted proteins | sample Helgoland_Spring_5_FD_148621 | JGI IMG/M metagenome (GOLD analysis project Ga0206126, IMG submission 148621) | Pelagic subsurface seawater microbial communities from Kabeltonne, Helgoland, North Sea - Helgoland_Spring_Bloom_20160412_1 | ecosystem: Environmental > Aquatic > Marine > Epipelagic ...
ATATGAGAACCTACAAAAGATGATGAATTTTGAACTATTTGGTTTTGAGAAGTATTGTATAGGCTGTACTGAGTATATAGATAAAAGGCCTCAAGAACAAATATTAAGAATATTAGAAGCAGGAGCTGTATAATGGATTTATTAGTAAGCGGTTGTAGCTTTACAGAACATATGCCTAGTAAAGATAAAATACAAAGAAGATGGTGCGATTATGTAGCAGATAAGTTAGATATGAAACTTATTAATCTAGGAAAAGGTGGTGCTGGTAACGAATATATTTTCTGCAGCTTATATGATGCAATTGTAAAAGCAAATATAAAGCCATCTATGGTGATTGCAGCATGGTCTAAAAGTGAAAGACGCGACTATAAAATAAGAGGCCATTGGACAAATGATAGACAAGATTTAAGAGGAGATTTAAAATACCATCTTGAACGAACTGATAGATATAAGAGAATGTTAAGTGATCTTTGTAGACACCGTGGTGTCAATTATGCAAGTTTTCAAATGATTGAATTATACGGTAAAGATAGAGATAACGTACAAGCTAAAACAATTGGATTTCATAATGAATGGACTCCGGATTTTATAAGTGAATCGGATAGACATCCATCAGAAATTGGTCATGAAAAAATTGGAAAATATATCTATGAAAATCTTTAGTGCTTCATATGGACCACATGATCATAATACTTATGATGGAGTATTCCATAATCAAGTTGAAAGATATAGTCGCTTAAAGCATAATGTACCTCATCACTTTGATTCTTATCCGCACCATTCTACAGCAGATAAGATGAACCAAGATGATAATAGCGCTGGTCAAAAATTCTATAATGAAACATTTAAACCAAACGATCACGAAATATTTGCTTATACTACAACAATAGGTGGTATGAAACAAATTGATGATCCTAAATTTCCAAAAGAATTTTTAGATTTTAGACCATACAACCTATGGGACTATATGCGAAAAAATAATCAGTATTATATTGATCATCATCAATCACATGCAGCATATGCATTTTTATCATCTGGTTATAAAGAAAGCGATATTCTTGCTATCGATGGTAGAGGTTGGAAGTTTAATTGTATTTTTTGTGATAAGAATGGAGATATTACTGATCTATCTAAAGATATGTCAATAGGCATCCTTTGGAATTATCTCGCAAAGTTAATGGGCTTTGGTAATCTAGGTGCAAGTAAACTTATGGGTCTTGCTGCGTATGGTAGATATAAAGAAACAATACATATGATTCTTGACGGTTATTGGGAAACAAATAATTTACCAAAATGGAGATCGACACAAAGAGATTTGAATGTATTTCGCCACAAAGATATAGCACATACACTACAAGTGGCAACCGAAGAACGTATCAAGGACTATGTACTTAAACATAAAACAAGTGATAATCTTTGTATTGCAGGTGGTGTAGGATATAATGGTTATATGAACGAACTATTAAACAAGACTTGGGATAATGTATTTGTTCCCCCAGCACCCGGTGATGAAGGGCAATCTATTGGCACTTATATGCATGCTGACTATACTCTTAACAATAATGTTCATATACCAGATGTGTATGCAGGTAAGGAGTATGACTTTGTTGGTAATGAGAAAGTAGATATAAAAGAAGTTGCTCAAGCTATCGCTGATGGAAAGATTATTGGTTGGTTCCAAGGTAAGTCTGAAAGTGGCCACAGAGCATTAGGTAACAGAAGCATTCTTGCAGATCCTAGAAATAGAGAAATTAAAGATCAAATTAATTTCTCTATCAAAATGCGTGAAGACTTTAGACCCTTTGCACCATCTGTGCTTGAAGAACATTATCAAGATTACTTTGACACTAAAACACCAAGCCCTTATATGTCTCGAATAGTAAAAGTAAAGTCTGATAAGATTCCTGGTGTAACACACGTTGATAATACAGCTCGTATTCAGACAGTGAATAGAGAACAGAATGAAAAGTTTTATGATCTAATCAATGAGTTTTATAAACTTACTGGAGTGCCTATGTTACTTAACACTAGCTTTAATTGTCAAGAGCCTATTGTAGAGACTCCAGAGGAAGCTATAGATACCTTTAATAGAACTGAAATGGATCTACTCATTATTAATGATTATATTATACGCAAGGAAAAGTAATGATTACTATATCATGTGTAAAGTTTGGTGACAAATTTACTTATGAGCACGTTAATAGACTTTATAAAATGTGCTGTAATAATTTTAAAAAAGATTTTACCTTTGTTTGTCATACAGAAGATGACTATGGTATAAATGGTGATATTATTATCAATCCATTAGACACTAGTTTAGGTCTAAGAGCCTGGTGGTGGAAACTTACTTTATTTTCTGATTACTTTAACTTACATAATATTCATACTAAAAGAGGCAAACATCTGTTCTTTGACCTAGATGTTGTAATTCAAAATGATTTTACACACTTTCTTGATTATATCGAGAAAGATAAACTTACAATGATCGAAGCGTATTGGAAGGATTACCCTTTAAGAGAACCTGATATGAATTATAATTCATCAGTGTTGGCTTGGGAAGGTAAATTAGAACAATTCTGGAAAAACTTTAATAGTAAAAAAACACCTATGCTGTTCAACGGCATTGATGGCTATTTGTATAATCAACACTTCGAACATCTTAAAGTATTCCCTCGAGAAGAAATTTATTCACGTCTATTTGGTATTGATGAAGATGAAAACTTTAGACCTATAAATGATAATAAACCAGAAAAATTATTTTATAAACCAGAATATCCTATCTGTATTTTTAATGGTTGGAAAAGAGAAAAGTATCAGGACGGTTCTTATTGGCTAGATGATGACGGGTATAATGGTATGGAAAAATATTATAGTTTTCTTAACAGTCCTATCATACATAAAGATCATAGAGGTATTGATGAATCTTTATTAAAAGAAATGCGAGAATGTGTAAACCTAGGTAAAAATATTCATCACTTTTTTGATAGTCTATCAGATAGTCAATATCAATCTAAGCTATGGCTGTGCAATTCTTTATATCAATCTGCTGGTGTTAAAGACATCACAAAAATTAAAGTCTTTGGAGGTTGGTTCTTATACCCTCTCCTTAAACTACTTAAAGACATTTATAGGATTGAGTGGATTGAAAATGTTGATATAGATGAATATGCTCTTATTGTATCTAGGAGAATTAATACTACATTTGCAAATGTTGATACTAAACAGAAAGATTGTTTAGAGCCAGATCAAAGAGACTGGGACTGTGATTTAGTAATTAATACATCATCAGAACATATGACTTCTATGAAGGAATCCATAGAAGATAGAATGTTTAGAAAGTTATCTGATAATATTACATCCAAGCCTTGTTTATTTGCTGTGCAGAGTAATAATATGTTCCATATTGACGATCATATAAACTGTGTAAATAATGAAGACGAACTTGCTGAGAATGTTGGTTTAAAGAGAATCCTATATAAAGGATCCTTAGATATGGATAATGGCTATAAAAGGTTTATGGTAATAGGATATGCGTAGAGTAATCTATAGTTTCTATATTGAGATACCCCAAAACAAATTAGTATCACACCACGAAACAAATGTAAAATTCATTGATCATAAACATTGGTTATTAGAACGTCAAAGAGAATATGCCAAATCTATTGGTGTTGACTATATTCACTATACTGATAGTAAGAAATTTATACACTATGAGGAATGGTTTAAGGCAAACTATCCAAAGATTTCTTATTATAATATTGTAAACTTTTATAAAATACATTTAATGTATGAATTAGCAAAAGAATATGATGAAGTGCTTTATATGGATATGGATGTAATACCTGTAACCAATCTTAACTTCTTTGACGAGTTTGACTTATCTAAAGGCATTGCTATAATGTCTGGCACAGGTGAAACACAAACTGACTTAGATCGTAGTGATACACTAAGGTGGACTCATAGTGTTCGTTCTCCTATGGCAAAGTTATGGAATAGTAAATGTATGCTTACGGAGTTAGATGTTGTAGTAAAAGAGCCAGAGGTATTCAACACTGGTATTGTAGGTGCCAGAAAAGAACATCTTAAACAACTTGCATACTTTAGTAACTTTGAATCTGATCTAAACACTATGGCTGAAATGATTGATGATGATTTTTATCCTAAAACAATATCGTATATGTTTGGTTATGATAATGAAACCTTATGGGGAGTTAAAACATATCAGAACAATGTACCCTTTCAGGCTTTAGGTGAAAAATGGCACTGGCTTATGGATAAATGGAGTTATATCAAAGAAGGTACTCATTTTATTCATTGTATTAGTAAAGATTTTGATCATGTGAGGAAATGGTGTGAAAAAAATAATATTCACCTTATATCGGAATGATCTAAACGAACATACTTCCGTAACTGATCATAAAAGATTACAGTTCGCAAAGTATGAGGATCTAATTAAGAAACAACAAAGTTCTTATGCACAGCTCGTAGGAGCAGACTATGAGTGCTTTAAACCGTCATCCAGAGATTATGTTGATGTTCAATTTGAGAAGCTGTTAAAATTTGAAGAGTTAATAAAAGAGTATGATCAAGTATTATACTTAGATTTTGATGTAATACCAATTACCAAAACTAATGTTTTTGATAAGTTTAGAGGTAATGATATCTATGCTTTTAACATCGAGATTATCGTTAATTGGCAATTTAAAGAAGTTATTAAAAATAGAATGAAAGATGGTAATTGGCATGGAATGGATATGTATTCTAAGTCTCAAGTAAAGAAATCTATGCTTCTATTAGATGATATCATTAGTCACGATACATGTCTTAATACTGGAGTTGTTCTTATGAATAGAGAGTGTGTTAAGAATTTAAAACTATCAGAGAGATTACCAAGTGCTATAGAACAGTTTAAGGAAGCATTAGATGATAATGTATATCCACTTGAGATGACTAAGTCATGGAGTTTAAACAATGAGGTCGTACTCTCATATTTAATTGAGAAATACGACCTATTATTTACAGATATAGGAATGCCTTGGAACTTTATTATGGATCATAATGAGCAAGAGATGAGCGGAGCTGCACACTTTTTACATTTTGTTCATAAGAAGTTTGAGAACTATTTTACACCTCAGGAGAAAGAATAAGCGCTGCATATTTAACAGCATCTACAAAGTTCTTTGCCTTACGGAGTTTAGCTTTTGTTTCTCTATCTTTACTGCTCTTGATAGATTCCATTTCAAATAGCTGTAGCTTCATCATAAATAATTTTTCTTTATGATCTTCCTCAACAAACTCTGAAAAGATTGTGTTAACAACCTGCTCATACATATTGCTATTCACACCATCTTGATCATAGATCATATCATTTGCTTTACCAATATCAATCATTGTCTTAGTAAAGGCTTCATTCTCACGTCTAAACTTATTAAAAGTATTCTCGTGAATTGTATCAATGTCTACCTTAGTTAACAGCCATTCAAAGTCGGCGTCGCCTTCTTTAGCTTCAATATTAAATGGTACTAACACCAACTCTTCATCTGTAGAATTTTCAGCATCCATAAACAGAGCCTCAATTTCAGTCCGTTCATTATTAGTAAAGTGTGCTGTACTGTATTTATATTCTTCTGGTAATCCTGCCATAATCTTTCCTATACTTGTGTCATTCTTAATCTGTGGGTTGCGGCTGTAGTTGCTGAGCCATTTGGAAATTCTTGAGTTCTATAATCATCTGTATTTACAAACCTTGTTTGATAGTTACCACTACCATTTAGAATAGTATTAGCTATACCAGAACCTAAGTTGGTACCAGTACCATTCCAATTATAACTAATCTTTGATCCAGTTATTTCTGATGCTGCATGTCTTACACTATTTTGAAGAAATGCATCCATTTCAGCCTGTGTATATTGTTCAGCATTTCCATCGGATCTAGCAAATATCATAACTTCATGACTAGGTGCCGAAATATTATTAGCCTTTAAAAGATAATAGTTGGTGATAGTTGTTGGTTGGTCTTGAGTCTCTCCTATACCACCTGCTGTATATGCTCCAACATTTGCCCTTGTATCACTATATATGGTAGATGTACTTACTGCTGTATAACCAGATAATGATGTACCAGTATGAACATAATAAGTGCCTGGTTGCCCTGCAGCACCTGTAATTGTGTCAATGGCTGGATAGATGAATGTATCATAAACATCAGTCAAAGTCATTGATCTTACATTACCACTTGTTTGATATAAAGGAAAGGCTCTACTGCTTGTATCAGCTGATGGTGATGTATTAACTCTTGACTCACTTACTCTAGCATAGTTAACAGTTACTGTAGAAATATTAGGAGTCTCAGCTGCAGTATCAAAATTAGTTACATCTGTTGTAGATGCACCAGCTTGTTTACGTGTATCTGAAATATTACCAAGACTACCACCAGAAGCTACACGTGATAAAGTAACTGATGGGCTGGCCCCATAGAGATAACGAACACGATTTTTTACTGCCGTAATCTGCGCATCACTCATTTCTTTAAAGTTATTTGATCCGTCAAGATATAAGGGTCTACGAACTGCCATAATATATCCTTTTAAGTTTGGGTAACTTTAAGCCTATGCGTGGCTGATGTCTCAACAGATCCATTAGGAAATTCTTGAGTTCGATAATCATCTGTATTTACAAGTCTAGTTGCCAAACTTCCTGCACCATTTAAAGTAGTATTAGCCATACCAGTACCTAAGTTTGTACCAGTACCATTAAGGTTATAACTAATCTTTGATCCAGTTTCTTCTGAAGCAACATGTCTTATTGAAGATTCCAATAATGTCTCCCATGCTGAACCCGCATATTGTTTTAAATTATTAGTTCCATCAATATATAGTAAGGTACTAGATGTAGGTTTTGTAATATTATTTGCTTGGAGTAAGTAATAGTTGTTTACTGTTGTAAGAAAATCTTGAGTTGTTCCAGTGGTACCAATGGTAGCTGCAGCTGTATCAAAGCCTGTTCCATTACCAACATCTGCACGGGTGTCTACATATACTACACTAGTTGATACCGCCGTATAACCACTTAAAGATGTAGAAGTGTGAATACGATAAGTGCCTGGTTGACCTACAGCACCAGTAATAGTATCAATAGCAGGAAAAATAAATGTATCATACATATCAGTCAGTGTCATAGCATAGATATGACCATTACTTTGATATATAGGGAATGCTTTATTATCAGTATCAGCTACCGCTGTTGTATTGACTCTTGATTCAGATATATGAGCATAGTTAACAGTTACTGTAGAAATATTAGGAGTCTCATCTGCATTATCAAAATCAGTTACATCTGTTGTAGCAGTACCAGATTTTTGTCTTGTATCGCTAATTGATCCAAGAGTACCACCAGAAGCTACACGTGATAAAGTAACTGATGGATTAGCGCCATACAAATATCTGCAAAGGTCTTTTACCTCATTTATTTCAGCATCTGTCATCTCTATTAGATGATTTGACCCATCTAATTTGAGGGGGCGTCTTACTGCCATAATTAACTACCTGCGCCATAAAGTGTTTTCAGAGCTGTACCAGCCGAGTTATAGATTATTAAAGAAACAACATCTTTTAGTTCTGCTTGAGCAACAGCATCATCTCCAATATGTTCATTTGCAATTGCATTATCTGCGATCTTAGTTCCATCAACAGCGTCTGCGGCAATCTTAACCGTTGTAACTGCACCATCATTTAATTCAGATGTATCAACAGCACTAGCAGCAATCTTTGCAGATGTAACTGCGTTACTAGCAATCCTAGCTTCTATTACTGCATTGTCCGCAATGTGTTCTGAACCAATAGCATCATCTGCGATCTTAGTTCCATTAACAGCATCTGCACCAATCATTGCAGTTACTACCTGAGTTTCTCCAATAACACCTGCAGCTGTTGCTCCTAATACCCTATTTGCTGTAGCTAAGTTTTGTAGTTTAGCATATGTAATAGCATCGTCTGCAACTTTAGCAGTAGTAACTGCAGTATTATTGATTTTGTCTGTCGTAACAGCAGAGTTATTAATCTTAGCCGTAGTGACTGCCGAAGCATTAATTTTAACAGTAGTTACTGCATTTGTTGCTAACTTGCCTGCAATAATAGATGCATTTGTAATTAAAGGTCCATTTATAGACGCTGCTTTAATATTAATATGACCACTGGTTGCATCAAATGTTGCTGAGTCAAATGAGGCAATACCTTTATTATTTTTTGTGGCATCTTCGCCTGAAATAACTCCACTTGCAATGTCAATACCTTCACCTGCTGAAATAGCACCTCTGATATTAGCATTTGTTACTTTACTATATGTGTAAATCCCATTGTTGCCATATGCAAGAGAACCATATCCAGTACCAGTATTTGCTGCAGAGAATACATCTTGAACAGCATCAGAATCAATGCCTTGCAACTTAACTTCGTTAATAGCACCAACTATACTATTTTTGGCTATTGTTAGTAGATCGCCAAGAGGACCTACAACTGTTGCTGCACTATCTACTTCTCCATGGATCTCTCCGATAGCCGCACCTACTGTACTTGCTGTCGTACCCATAACACCTTGTGAAATTGTACCTAAGGAAGCCTCTGCTGCATTAGCTTTTGTAAGTGCAGATGAAGCATTAGTATCAACTTCATTAATAGCAACCACAATATTTTGATCAGCATCTGTAGTTAAAGAGGTTCTTGTACCTAAATCACTATCAAGACTATTGATTTGTGTTTCGTGTTCATTAATTGCACCTCTGAGTGTGGTCGCACTAGTTGTTAAGGCAGCACTACCAATCTCAGCATCTAATTCATTGATAGCTGATTTAATACTAGACTTGTCTGTTGTTGTAAGATTAGCAATCCCACCTATATCCGAGTCAAGTGAGTTAATAGCCTGAACTACATCACTGTCAGGACCTGATGTGGACATAAGATCAAGATCACCTACCTTGTAGGAAATCTCATTTACTTTATCCTTAAAGACGGCTACTGTATCTGTTAGATTGACTGTTGTTCTGGCCATTTATATTTTCTCTACAAGTTTACTGAGGAGATGTTTGATTTCACTCATTTCATTTTTTAATAAACTTACATCTTCCTTCAGTTGTTTTTCTTCGTCTGCTTTCACAGCTCGTAATCTTTTTCTTTCACGTGCTGCTTCTATCTCAGTTCTATTTATATTAATTATGGCGCCCGATTTTGGGTCCCTTACTAGATCAGAATGTCCTTCAACCTTTAACATTATACACTCAGAGCAATTATTCTCAAGTCTTGTATGACTGGAGGCCTTGATGTATTGGTTGATTTTAATACTATCTTAATCTGGAATTGAGAGAAAGCATTCATAGTTCCGCCATCGCCACCTACCAAATATCTGTACTCTCTGAATGCATTAGGATTTTCATCTGAAGGCATTTCACTTTCTAATGTAGCTAGTACATAACTTGAGTCAAGTAAACTACCAGCTGCAGCAGTATCTGAAGCATTTGTTCTATAGTAGACATCAAAGCTTGCTGTAGATGGTCTATTTGCACCAATTAAAATCTTTAATCCAACGGCTGATTCACTAAGAGAAACTGGTTGTGTAAGATGTTTAGATAGATGAGAACCACCGGTTGGATTTGTTTCAGCAATATAATCTATTGGAATATTACCTCCACTACCACTTGCAACCTGTTGATCAACTAAATTGTTTACAGCTGTCATAGAAGCACGTTGAAGATCAACTACTGGTGCAACAAATAGAGATGATGTCTGTAAATCAATTTTGTATGTGAGTGATTTACTACCAGATAAGGCTGATGCAGCCTCATTTTCTGTAGAAGCAATCATCATAGGGTTTGTAAAATCATTATTGTTTCTATTTGATACAGCTCCATAGACAGTTTCTTTGTCATAAGCAGTTTCAGAACCAGCATAAGATTTACCTGTTGTAAATTTAGCTGAGTGTGAAATTAAAGTCTTAGGTGGAGAAAGTGTCTCAACATAAGGTACTGCCGTATCCATCATAATATTTCTTGTAATAGTAATATTGTCTCCGCCACCAGCTATAGTAGATGAAGCAACATCTGATGCACCTGCAACAAACTCAAAACCTGTACCATCTACTTTAGTGACTGCTCTTGTTCCATTAATATTAGCTTCAGCTATTCCACCAAATGTTGCAGCACCTGCTATTGTTACCGAATCGCCTACTACAAACCCGTGACCAAATGCAAGAACACTAATTGTTCCAGATGCATTTGTAGTATCCAATGGATTATTATCTAATAGCATTAGTGGTGTTGCTGCATTTTCTAATGTAACATAACCACTTGTAGAAGTAAAGTCTGCACGATCAATAATAAATGTTAAGTCTCTTTCTTGATCTGGTGTCCAAGTCCTACTATTCTGAGATTTAAACAATGAACCTAATGTAGGTTGTTTAGCAACTCTTAGCTCAGTAGAATTAAGTTGTAACTCGCCTGCTTTTGCTACATATACATTATAATCTATAGAATCAGCAAGTAAAACAATAGAATATTCATTTTGTCCATTTAGATAAACTGGTTCATCAAACTCAAAGTAGGTTACTGCACTAGCATCAGCTGAAATGTTGACACTTCCAGGAGAAAGAACTTTAACTCCATTAGGTATAATCTCATCTGATGACGGAACACCATTTACAGTTGATCTAATTTGCATCATTACAGGAACTGTTGTATCTTTAGTTTGGAATCTAACACCAATTCTAGTTACAAAAATACCATCAGCTTCATCAATAAAGAATGTCTGAGCCAAAGGATCTCTACGTCGTCGTACCCGTGAAAATAATAACCTAGTGGTAGATGAGATAGACAACACCCTAGTTGAGGTGAAAGTTGATTGTCTAGTTTCTAAAACACCTGTTGATGAGAAAGGTTCTTTTGCGATTGATGTTGAGCCTTCATCATTAGGTACACTAATATCAAGTAATTTAAACTCACGTGTACCAGTTCTAAATTTAATTGCATCAGTGTTAGGTATAAAGAATGAACCTTCAATCGCACCTTCAGGGTTGGTAGTAAGTGTTGACTTACCATTAGGATGTTCAGTTGCTTTATTATGTCTATTACCAAAATCATCAGTAGTAGTAGCAAATCTAGTAAATGGTTCTGATCTTACCCAATCAGCAACTGGAATATCATTAAAGAACGCATAAACTTGAGTGTTAGGTTTAAGACCTTGTGCACGGAAACTAACTTTCTTAGATCGCATAAACGGAATAAATGCAACATCTAATACACGCTCATTTACAAACTCTCGTACTGTCTCTGAAGCAACAACTCTATCAACCCTAGCAAAAGTTGAAACTCTTTGTGCTCCTCTCCTCCACCATTGGTTACCACGTGGTCTACTTGAACCTCTTACATTAAATCTTGTTTCAGGTCCAAGTGCTTGGCCAACTGTTAAGTCTTCTTCACGACCTATCCAGTTCCATCTCCAGTTATTCCAGAGCATTGCTCCATTATTAACAAGTCTTGTTCCACCATCTTCTACACGATCTGGTACTCTTTCAATTGCAGTCCACTCATCTGATGATGGTGAAAGATCAATAGTACCTTCATTTATAATAACAGCAAATGGATTAATATTCATTGCTTCTGTTGAAAGAGGCTGATCAACATAAGTTGCATTATTATGTTTTAGATATACACTGTCACCTTTAAGAATTGTATTACTAGATTGATCAGAGTCATAAAGCATTCTTACATTGGCTTCTTGGAACCATGGGCGCATGATCTTGGCTTCTGGATCAATAGCAGCTCTATAATCTTCAGACATATATGATCTAGCCTGATCAACAAAGTTATCTACAAAGAAACCTGACTGTGTTCTATTATTACCTGTAGCATCAAGAACAGCAAATGATGCTGTATCTAGTTCAAGAAGGCTTAGTGCTGCAGCCTCTTCAACATTATCAATTCTTTCTTCTAATTTACCAATGTCTCTCATAGTAAAGTTTTTAGCTCTAATAGTAGTTGAACTAAGATCAGCATCATTAACTGTATATGGATTCATATCAATATGGAATAAGTCTAAAGAATTATTAGGAGCTGGTGGTAATTGAGTATCAATACCAGCTGCACCACTAATAGCTTCAACATTACTATTTCTATCAATTGTTACACGAACCTTTTTACCAAGGTAATACTCTGCATCAAATGTGATCAGACCTGTATTCTTAGGCATCTCATTAATTCTAGCACCAGAACCAAAGTTACCTGAACTGTTAACACTTGAACGGAAGTCTAATACATTTCTGAGAGATACTGCTTCGCCATTTGCTTGTGTATATGATGGAATGTTTTCATAGTCAACTTGACCTGTATAAGAGTTAACCGCAAAGAAATCTCCAGATGTACCATGGACAAAGTGTTTATATCTTACAAACACATCAGATCCTGGTGTAGCAGCTCCAGCTTTCTTAACCATTCTACCGTTTAGATATGCAAAGTCACGTTGACCATTATCTAGTGTATATGAAGTTGTTAAGTCAACACCATCTGAGTCAGCAAGAGTAATTCTAGTAATACTACTTACATCAGCTTTTGTAAAGTTTAGATTACCAGAACCATCAGGTGTAATTGTTTCTGTTACTTCTGTAAGTGTTTTGGTTCTAACAGATCCTGCACTCTTATTTACATAAGTAAGGATCTCATAAGTGCCATCTTTTTGACCAGTTAGGTTAGATGCTTGAGTACCAGCACCAGATGCTGTAAAGTTTACATCAATATCAGAGTCAGCATGTGCTGCAATCCAATTGCTAGTATCAGCAAAAGTTTCCCCTGTATTAGTTACTGTAATAGTAGCTGTACCACTACTTATTGTTGCTGTTCTATATCTTTGTGCTGTAAGACTAATGTCTGTAATAGACTTTGGTCTATTGCCAGGTAGTGGAAATAATAGACTTGTTGCAGTTTCATCTTTAAATACTGCATTACTATTTTCAAGCACTAGTGTCATATAGTCAGTAGAACCAGTACCGATTGATTTTGTATTTCTTTTATTTTTACCAGAAGCAATTTGTACATCAAACAGATATACTCTATAGTTCGAACCATCTTCCTCTACAGCTCTTACACGTGCTGTACCGATAGCAGTACCAGTACCGGCAGTATTTGGAAATAGTGTAATCTCTTGGAATGATGCAATGTTAGGTAAGCCTTTATTAGCAGATACTATAACATATTGACCATACGCAGCGGCTGTTACTTCATTATTTTCTATAAGAGTTGTTCTTGGTTTCTCAACTTGAATTTTAAGAGGAGAGTTAATAACAGCTCTATAACCATCTATATATGCAACACCAGGAGTAATATCAAAATCTAGTTTAGTTGCATCTGAATCATTAGTATCAAAACTAATAGCAAATCTTTTGGCAATGTAGTTACCTGACTCTTCACTTGTTCTAAGAGCCATTCTGTCTTCTATTTTACTATAGTCATCAGTACCAGTAACTTCTGTAACTATTTTACCCTTACTAACTTTAGCAACATATACAAAGTTTTCATCAGCTGCAAGATTAGCTTTATCTGTAATATCAAGTCTAATTCTATATCTGTCAGCACCAGGTGAAGATATGTTTGGTGTTGCACCTGTGTTATCATATAGTGCAGTTGTATCATCTACAGTAACAATGTCTTGAGTTACTTTAAATCCAATTACAGCATCTGGATCAGATGTGTATTTAGATAAGATCATTGACTGTTCTCTTGCATAGACAAAACGATCTATAGCAAAGAAGTCACCAGCATGAATGGATACTCGAGTACCTGTACCTGTAGCTGGATTAGCAACAGTATTTGTAGTTTGAACAGTAAGAGTTTCTCCACCACCTGTAAGTGTATCACCGGCAGTAACACGAACTGGAGTAGTTCCAGATGTTCCACCTGTTGTACTTACATATTTTACATAAATTGTAGCTGGTTCAGATGCAGATACTCTTTCTACAGCTTCAAGAACTTCTACAATAATACTGTTACCAGTTGAAGTTAAGTTTAGGCCAATAATATTTCCAGTTGGTAGATTACCTACAAGTTTAATAAACTCATATTTATTATTAATAGTAGTCCCACCAGGATTAACTGCAGCACCCTCTCTGAATAAATGTCTACCCATCCGAGAAATTTCAGACTGAGTAATAGTCTGTAATTGTGTAAGCTCACGGGCTTGTAGAGCACGACCGGAGTTAAAAAGGATTCTGTGATAGTTATCACTATCAGCAAAGTCATCTTTATAGGTTGAACTAAATGTATTTTTTGTTAGGTCTGTACTCATTTTTTCTACCGATTATATTTGAATTACGATTTTGATGTCTTCTGCTGCATTAGCTGATCTTGTTACTGCTGCTCTATTATCTATAAAGAGAACATCACCTGATATTTGATCTACGTCAGCATAAGTAAATGCTCTTGTATCTGAGTCAAGCCCTACAACATCTAATGTACCTGTACCAGATCCGTTTGTTTCTGATACGATTTCACCTTCACTAAAGCTCAAGAAGCCAGTATCTTCTGTCTGGTGATAGTAAATCTTATCTGAGTCAAAGCTATCAACATATGCTTTAGCTCCAGATGTACCACCTTGAATAGTTTTATCTGCTGTAAAGGGTGAAGTAATTGTTGCTAACTGAAAGCCTAGATATGGTAATGCAATACCACTCTCTGCTGTAAAGTCTGAATCTCTGAGCATCTTAGGATTTTTAATAAGACCAATTTGACGGAAGTCATTGCCAACAATAAAGTTACCACTCTCTGTCCCGTCTGGTTTGGCATTAAACATTAATGCACGTGATCTTAAATCATCTCTTGGATCTGCGCCAATTCCAGCTTTTGGACCAAAGATAGGTCGTACTGCTGCATTTGAACCACCGCCACCTGTGATAGTAATATCAGCATAGTCATACCCAGAACCAAACACCATTGTATTATCTGATTCTAATACTTCAACTTTAGTAAGAATATTACCAGAGACAGTTGCTTGAGCCTTAGCTCCAGTACCGTTACCTGCAATAGTAACAGCAGGTGTTGATGTAAAACCAGAACCACCATTTGTTACTGTATAACCTAAAATTTGACCAGCTACAGCTGCGTTCTGAATACCATTTTGTTCTACTTCTGATGCTGATGAACTACCATCTGTTGATAAAATCTTAGTCACAGGCATAAAGTTAGCTGCTAAGAATTTAGAAACAGTAAGTGCACCTAGTGAGTATAAGAATTTCCATACATAACCATCGGACGTTTTAAATGCACTTGTTAAAGTCCCTGTAGGTTTTACAGTAGAAATAACAGAAGCCCCCGCCGCATTACGTCCTGGTTGTAGACAAATGTAGATATGGTTCTCGTCAGTAATTACATAATATGCTTGATTAGGATGGCCAGCTTGATCATCATTAAAGCCTGAGTAAATAGAACCAGAAGACCAATTGTACCTTGGAACAACAAATGATTTATCTGCTACTGTCTTCATTGACTGTAGAGAAAAACCAAGGTTTCTAATTTCCCGTAAAGTATTCTCTGGTGTTGGTGCAGTATCTGATACATTCCAGACTTCTGATCTGCCAACCCCAATATAATAGTTATTATCAGAACTGTCGATATCAGTAATGATGCTTTCTAAAACTTGCTTTTTAAGTTTATCTGTAATTATCGCCGCCATTGTTTTTCCTTATGAAGCAACTGTTTTTGATGCCAAGTGCCAGTTAGAGCCGGACCATATAAAGAAACCAGCTTCATTTTGAGCAACAGTAACTGTAGATGCACCAGCCAAATTAGTAGGTGTGATCACAACAGTTCCGCCGCCAGAGTTAAAAAAGTATTTAATCTCACCAGCACCAGCATCCCCAGAATTGCCATCCGCTAGTGTAATACCTGTAAGATCAGATCCGCCTGCAAAGTGTGTAGTTGGTACTGTGAGACTCATAGCTTGTGAAGATGCAACAATCTTTTCAGCCTTAAATCTAACACCATTCTCATGTGCGATCTGTCCAGAACCTTTAGAACCAAATCTAAGATCAATATCTGTATCTGTACCATTAGCTGAGATAGAAGGTCCTGTTCCTGTTGCACTATTACCAACATTGATTTGGTTAACGGCACTTGATGTGGTAGTAACTTCAATTAATTCAGCACCGTTTGTATCATTAATTGATGTACCAACTTTAGGTGTGTTTAGTATTGGTGAAGTAAGAGTTTTATTTGTAAGAGTTTGGGTGTGATCATTAAATACAAATGTATCACTATCAGCCAAAATAGGTAGATTAATATTTCTATCTGCAGCTAACTCACTTACAGCTATAATATACTGATGATCTGCACTCGTATCATTAATCTGTGGTGTTGTAAGTATAGCAGAAGTCAAAGTTTTATTAGACATTGTCTGCGTTGCTGTATTAGAAATAACTTGTGTACCTACTGCAGGTAAAGCAAGAGTAATGTCACTCGCTGGGTTACTTGCAACTAATGTTGTTTCCCACTGGTCTACATTAGTGCCTTCAAACTTAACACCTTGATCAGTAAGACTTACTCCTGAAGCAAGCTGATCGGAATCTCCACCTAGTAGTAAGTAAATATCGACAAAATTATCATTTAATTTTTGACCTGCAATACGGAGTGTATCACCAGTTCCGTCATTAGCAGTAGTGCCTGTGTTTACTATTTGTCTTGCCATTTTAACTCTCGTTTAAATCTGTTATCTTTATTTATAATGGTTATGCTGAGTCTGAATCGTACCAAACGTAATTAACTTTATCAAATGTCTCAAGATCAATATCCATTCTTGGTACACGGTAGTCAATTCCAGCACTATCTTCATCGTGTGTTGGAGAAGTAACACTTGCAAGCTCTGCAAGGCTATCGTATGTTCTATCAATCTGTTCTAGTGTATATGTATTATATCTTTCAACCGTTGCTCTCACATCTGTTCTTACCATTGAATCATCTGATAGCTCAAACAGTTGTGTAATATCAAGCTGTGTCGGTGTTGCATCAAAGTCAGCAACAGATATTAAAATTGGATCTGGGTTGATGTTTGGTACCGCAAATGGCATAATATTATTGTTATCAGGATTATCAGAAACAATCTGAACCTCTCCACCTACATACATACCTGCAGGGTGAACAAATAGTTTATATTCTTCTAACCAACTTGAGATAGGCTGATCTGCTTTAATAAGAACAGCAAACTCTTGATATAACTTATCATCTGTAAGATACTTTTGTGACTCAGGGCCAATCTTTGATGCTTCTATATCATCTATATTA
>Ga0206126_10003059_pt1 | contig 17278 bp, 15 predicted proteins | sample Helgoland_Spring_5_FD_148621 | JGI IMG/M metagenome (GOLD analysis project Ga0206126, IMG submission 148621) | Pelagic subsurface seawater microbial communities from Kabeltonne, Helgoland, North Sea - Helgoland_Spring_Bloom_20160412_1 | ecosystem: Environmental > Aquatic > Marine > Epipelagic ...
GAAAAGGCAGTGAAACATTTTTAGCGCTTACTGAAAAGTGGACGTCAAAAGAGCTTGTGCATAAGATAAAAGAGGTAATTGAGAATAAGCTTTCAATCCCTGAGGATGCCTTAAAGCAACTCTCAATAGGCGAGTGATGATTTAATAGAAGGGTAATCAAGAGCTAGTTTAATTGCGAAATGAATTAGTTGAGGATCTTTCTGTTTTGTAAAATTAAACTCTGACAAGTTGATAAAGTAACTTTTGATCAACGGTTTTGGTTTATATGTTGATTTAGTTATTCGAGCCTCTATTAGAAACTTTGAAAATATTAAGGGCTAACTTTAAACTCATCTACCAGTCTCTTCTTATGTGTTCATTGCCATTCTGAATAAGGGGATTACAAGTGTTACTACCTGAGTCTGTTTAAATCTAAAATAAAGCGGGTTTTGCGACAGCGGCTAAGTACTTTTTTTCTTGATAACCCAACTATAAAAATGTCATCAATTTCTAAATCAGTGGACGCGGACCAAGCGCCAAAGCAATTAAGCAACCGTACATTCGGGTTGATTTTTGCAGGTATTTTTAGCGTTATTGCATTCTTTCCAGTGGTCTTTAGTGAAGGTCTGAGCGCTCTTCGTCAGTGGGCATTAATTGCAGCGACTGTGTTTGCGGGTCCCGCACTGATTTACCCAGCAGTATTACAGCCACTGAACAATCTTTGGGTTAAGTTTGGCCTCATGATGCACGCTGTTATCAATCCGATATTAATGGGGCTTATCTTTTTTATAGCGGTTTTACCGACCGGTCTTATTCTTAAGTTGTTGGGCAAAGATCCTATGCGCCGAACTTTGGATAAAGACGCAAAAACATATTGGATACCTAGAGACAACGCTGAGTTCAATAAAGAAAAATTCAAAAACCAGTTTTAGAAAGACATCTAAAATACCTTTAACAAAATCAACTAATTAGGAAACTAAAGTCATGGATTTACTCAAAGAACTTTGGCAGTTTATGAAGGCGCGAAAAAAGTTTTGGTTGTTACCTATTATAGTGTTTAGTCTAGTTATTGGCGGTTTGGTTGTGTTTGCAAAAGGGTCTGCATTAGCTCCTTTTATTTACACTCTTTTTTAAATCAAAACCTGTTGTTTTGATGCGTTTTGGTTTGAAATTTAGTTTGGTTTATAGTTCATGAAAATATTAGGAATATCCGCCTTCTATCACGACAGTGCCGCCGCCTTGATTGATGGCGAAACGATTGTTGCGGCGGCGCAAGAAGAGCGCTTTACACGCATCAAGCACGACCAAGCATTTCCCATTCACGCGGTGGAGTACTGCCTGCAAGAAGCTAATTTGGCCGTAGAAGACATTGACCAAATTGTGTTCTTTGAAAAGCCTTTCATAAAATTTGAACGCTTGCTGGAAACCTATGTGGCATTTGCACCAAGAGGTTTTGTGTCATTCAAATCAGCTCTACCTCTGTGGGTAAAGGAAAAGTTATTTCAAAGAAAGATAATTAGGGAAATGATGTCTCGTTTTCCAATGCCAGAGGGCGATGAAATCAATTGGGAGGAAAAGCTTAGCTTCTCTGAACACCACTTAAGCCACGCGGCTAGCGCGTTTTATCCTTCGCCGTTTGAGGAGGCAGTCGTTCTAACATTGGACGGTGTAGGAGAGTGGGTAACTACTTCATTGGCGGTAGGGCGCGGTAACACCTTGGATATCGTAAAAGAGATCCATTTCCCACACTCGCTAGGGTTGCTTTATTCCGCATTTACTTACTACACTGGATTTAGAGTCAACTCGGGTGAGTACAAAGTTATGGGGCTTGCTCCTTATGGTGAACCCAAGTATGTGGACCTCATCCTAGAGCATCTGATCGATGTTAAAGAAGACGGTTCATATCGTTTAGATCAACGCTATTTCAATTATTGCACGGGCTTAACCATGACGAATAAGCGCTTTGACGACTTATTTGGACGGCCCGCACGCAAACCTGACGAGGAACCGCTAGAGCAGTTCCATATGGATATTGCGGCATCTGTACAAGCTGTTACTGAAATTATTGTCCTGCGACTTACAGAGTCGATCGCGGCTGAGACAGGAATCCGCAACTTATGTCTAGCGGGTGGTGTTGCGCTTAACTGCGTGGCAAACGGCAAGATATTACGCGCTAAGCATTTTGACAATGTCTGGATTCAACCCGCTGCTGGTGACGCCGGAGGAGCGTTAGGCGCTGCTCAAGCCTACGCACACCTTGCATGCGACTTACCCAGAACAGTGAAACCTAACGACGCGATGCAAGACTCTTACCTTGGATGCGAATTTAGTGATGACGACATTCGTCAGCGCTTGGATTCAGTTGGCGCTATTTACAAGAAACTCTCACACCATGATCTTATAGCCCAGACGGCTAGAGTGCTCGCTGATGAAAAAGTGGTTGGTTGGTTTCAAGGCCGCATGGAGTTTGGGCCAAGAGCCTTAGGAGGCCGTTCGATTCTAGGCGATCCTCGCTCACAGGGTATGCAGAAGAATCTAAATTTGAAGATTAAATATCGCGAATCATTTCGACCTTTTGCACCTTCTGTATTGCGCAGTGAAGTTGGCAATTGGTTTGACCTAGATGGCGACAGCCCCTATATGCTTCTGGTTGATAAAGTAAAAGAAGACAAGTGCCTTCAAATGGATGAAGAGCAGGGCAAGTTGTTCGGGATTGATAAGCTGAATGTACCCCGTTCTGAACTCCCTGCGATTACGCACGTAGACTATTCAGCACGGATACAGACAGTGCACGAAGAAACTAACCCACATTACCACCAGCTTATAAGCGAGTTTTTCGCCTTAACCGGGTGCCCAGTGGTGGTTAACACTAGTTTTAACGTGCGCGGTGAGCCAATAGTGTGCACGCCAGAAGACGCTTTCAACTGCTTTATGGGTACCGAGATGGACGCTCTGAGTATAGGTAACTTTATATTGCATAAGGGCGACCAAAACCCGGGTTTGAAGCGAGATTATAAGAGCGCCTTTAAACTAGACTAATTCTTTGCATTCATACGTTAATAGCTACGCACAAAAAAAGGCTCCTCGTGAAGAAGAGCCTTTTATTTGTCTTTGCCTCAAGCTGCCTTTAGGTTAGAAACTTACCTAAAGGCAGCTTGCAGGCGACATAGCTATTAAACCAGTCTTAAAACTTAGCCAAACTGATTCATAGTATTGTCTTCACCGGCTGCCTTAAGTGCTGCGTCACCAGAGAAATACTCCTTGTGATCATCTCCAATGTTCGACCCGGCCATGTCTTGGTGCTTAACACAAGCTAGTCCTTGACGTATTTCTTTGCGTTGAACGCCTTTAACATAAGCCAACATGCCTTCTTCGCCAAAGTAACCTTTTGCTAGGTTGTCGGTAGACAATGCTGCGGTGTGGTAAGTAGGCAATGTGATCAAGTGATGGAAAATGCCGGCTTTCGCTGCGCCATCGCGTTGGAAGTTCTGGATCATGTCATCAGCACGAACGGCTAACTCAGAATCATCATATTTGACATCCATCAAACCATCACGATCATACTTTGACACATCTTCACCAGCTTCAACCATTAGGTCGTATGCTTGCTGTCTGAAGCTTAACGTCCAGTTAAACGAAGGTGAGTTGTTGTAGACCAATTTTGCATTAGGTACAACTTCACGAATGCTGTCGACCATCGCACCAATTTGACCAACGTGAGGTTTTTCAGTTTCGATCCAGATAAGGTCAGCACCGTTTTGTAGGCTAGTGATGCAGTCCAATACGCAACGTTCTTCGCCTGTACCTTCTTTAAATTGAAACAGGCCGCTAGCGAGACGCTTGGGACGTACGAGGCTACCGTTTTGATGAATAACGACATCGCCGTTTTTCATTTGTGCTGGCGTAAGTTCTTCGCAATCTAAGAACGCATTGTATTGGTCGCCTAAATCACCAGGCTGGTCAGTTACGGCAATTTGTTTGGTAAGACCCGCACCCAAAGAGTCAGTACGTGCAACGATAACGCCATCATCTACGCCTAATTCCATGAATGCGTAACGTACCGCACGGATCTTGGCTAGAAAGTCAGAATGAGGAACAGTTACTTTACCGTCTTGGTGACCGCACTGTTTTTCGTCTGACACTTGGTTTTCGATTTGAATGGCACATGCGCCAGCTTCAATCATTTGCTTGGCCAAAAGGTAAGTCGCTTCTGCGTTACCAAAGCCAGCATCAATATCAGCAATAATTGGCACTACGTGTGTTTCAAAGTTGTCTATTTTGTCTTGTACAGCGCGAGCCGTAACTTCGTCTTTAGCGGCATCGAGCTCTTTAAACAAATGACGAAGTTCACGTGCGTCAGCTTGTCTTAAGAACGTATACAGTTCTTCAATTAATGCAGAAACACTTGTTTTCTCATGCATTGATTGGTCTGGCAATGGGCCAAACTCAGAACGTAAAGCAGCAATCATCCAGCCAGAAAGGTAGAGGTAGCGCTTACTTGTAGTTCCGTGGTGTTTTTTCACAGCGATCATTTTTTGCTGAGCGATAAAACCATGCCAGCAACCAAGAGATTGTGTGTATTGAGCAGAATCAGCGTCATAATCAGCCATGTCTTGGCGCATAATGCCAGCTGTATATCGAGCGATTTCGATGCCAGTCTGGAAGCGATTTTGCACACGCATACGTGCTGCGTATTCAGGGTTTATGCCTTCGAAGGCGGTGCCATTGTTCGCAATAAGTTTGCTAGCGGCTTTAATTTCATCTTGGTAGTTCGACATATTTAGGTACCTGGGTGTAGTTACCGAGTTTGGTGACTTGCTACTGTTTCACCAGAGCATTAATTAGTGTGTTGTTCATCTAAAGCCATTAGCCATTCATGAAAAAAGCGTCTGTGCCAGTAAATGAAAGCTGCGGAGTTACGTTATAAACTTTGTAATAACGTCAATCTCTGCAATGGCGCGTACAATACCTGTACTTTAGGGTCGTTCAAAGAGAGGACTCACAATGACTACTATTCGCTGTTTGAATACTACTCAAGAATCCATTACTTTGGTCAATAGTCTAGGCTGTATAAGCCTAATGAATGTCAAAAATCAGTACTTTTAGTCTAAAACACAGGTATAAACGCTCCTTAACATCCGAAATACGAGTAAATTACCTGTGTCAAAAATCAATTCAGATGGTTTAGGTTCCGACAGAATCGATTAGGCGTTAAACGAGTAACAGCACAGACGCAAAAAGACTTGCTTGGTCTACCCAATAATTACCATTAACTCTAAAAATATTTAATTTCATGAACAAACACGCTGAAAATTACCTTCAAAAAGTAGACCTTCAAGTTGCATCGTCGCTTGTCGACTTTGTAGAAAACGAAGTCTTGCCAGGGCTCGACATTAGCGCATCTGGTTTCTGGCAGTCTTTGTCTGGTGTGGTCAATGAATTGACTCCACAGAATATTGCTTTGCTCGAAGAGCGAGATGAACTTCAAGCGAAGTTAGATGTGTGGAATGCTGCTCACAAAGACAGTTTTAGTCCTAGCGATTACAAAAAGTTCTTGCAGGAGATAGGCTATTTAGTGCCAGAAGGTAGTGAATTCAAAATTTCCACAGAAAATGTTGATGACGAAATTGCGCGCCAGGCTGGGCCTCAATTAGTTGTGCCGACCTCAAACGCACGCTTCGCTCTCAATGCAACCAATGCTAGATGGGGTAGTCTTTATGATGCGCTCTACGGCACAGACGCTATTCCTTCGGATCATGGTGCTCAAGCGACAGGCGCATACAACCCTTTACGTGGCGACAAAGTAATTGCATTTGGGCGTGCGTTTTTAGACGAGCATTTCCCTATTGTAGGCAGCGATGGGCGTCAAATGAGTCACGTCAGTGCTCTTGCGTACACAATTCAAACAAGCAGTTCAGGTGCCTATGTGCTTCATATTGGCACGCAAGCAGGTAATGCTGGTTTAGAAACACCCGCGAAATTCATAGGCTTTCAAGGTGCCCCTGAGAACCCATCGTCGATTTTATTGACCCACAACGGCCTGCGTGTAGCGATAGAGATTGATCCTACGTCAGCAATTGGAGCTACCGACAAGGCCGGTGTAAAAGATTTAACCATGGAAGCGGCATTAACAACTATCCAAGACTTCGAAGACTCGGTTGCGGCAGTTGATGCCCAAGATAAAATTGGCGTGTACCGAAATTGGCTAGGCCTTATGAAGGGTGACCTTGAAGAGTCGTTCCAAAAGGGCGGCAAGGCAATGACTCGCGCACTGGCTAACGATAAAACTTATGTTGGCACCGATGGTCATGATTTAGTATTGCACGGGCGCAGCTTGTTGTTCTGTCGCAATGTAGGACATTTAATGAGCAATCCAGCAATCATTGATGCTAACGGTCGTGAAATCCAAGAAGGCATTATGGATGCCATGTTCAGCAGCACAATTGCCTTGCACGACTTAAAAGGTTCGAACACTCGAAAGAACTCACGTACGGGTAGTGTGTACATTGTTAAGCCGAAAATGCACGGCCCTAAGGAAGCCGCGTTTGCAAATACGCTGTTTGACCGTGTCGAAGACGAACTTGGTTTAGCCAGACACTCTCTAAAAATAGGAGTGATGGACGAAGAACGCCGAACGACGGTCAACCTTAAGGAATGTATACGCGCTGTAAAAGACCGCGTCGTATTTATTAATACCGGATTTTTAGATAGAACCGGTGATGAGATTCATACCAGCATGTTGCTCGGTCCAATGACAACTAAAGCGGGTATCAAGCAGCAAGCCTGGATTAAGGCCTACGAAAACTGGAATGTTGATATCGGTTTGGAATGTGGTTTAAGCGGTCGAGCGCAGATTGGTAAGGGTATGTGGGCGATGCCCGATGAAATGGCGCAAATGCTGGTCGAAAAAATCGGTCACCCTAAGTCCGGAGCCAATACTGCATGGGTGCCTTCGCCTATTGGCGCAACACTGCACTCAACGCACTATCATCAGGTGAATGTGTTCGATGTGCAAAAAGACCTTGCCAAGCGCGCCAGAGCCTCATTAGATGACATTTTAACGATTCCGCTTAAGGCAAAAGACCAAAACTTTAGCGCCGATGAGGTTCAGCGTGAGCTAGACAATAATGCCCAAGGAATTCTCGGTTATGTTGTTCGTTGGATTGATCAGGGAGTAGGGTGCTCTAAAGTGCCTGATATCAACAATGTTGGTCTTATGGAAGACCGAGCGACTTTACGTATTTCCAGTCAGCACTTAGCTAACTGGTTAGAGCACGGCATAACAACCGAAGTTGCTATTCGCGATACGTTTAAGCGTATGGCGGCCATCGTTGACGAGCAAAATGCGCATGACCCTGTTTATGTGCCAATGTGCAAAAACCTTGAAGAGAGCATCGCGTATCAAGCAGCTCTTGCCTTAGTGTTTAAAGGTAAAGAGCAACCTAGTGGCTACACCGAGCCGCTATTGCACCAGTATCGTTTGGCATTGAAAGCGTCGATGTAGGCGAAGGAAAGAAAGTAGCTTACATCGCGTGAAGCCCTATCAAGGCGCTATGCCTTGCTCAATATAAGCTCAGGTCTTGATAATGTATTAATCAGGGCCTTTAGCTCATGGTGTCGCGACTCACCTAATGGTAGCATTCGACCACCATGAACTTTCATTATTAATTCTAATGTCTGAAGCTTTAACAGCCCAGATCAAACAGCATCTAGCTGCCGTTATTGATCCCTACACACAACAATCTCTTACGGCTAATAAGGCCCTAAAATCGCTTGAAATAAGTGATTCAAAAGTTGTACTTAAATTGCGTAAGGGTTATCCGGTTGCGCTGGCTTCTGAAACATTGAGCCAATTGATCCAACAGGCCTTGCGCGATGTCGTGTTTGAGCAGCGTGATTTGGATATTGAGATTGAGCAGCACATTATTTCTCATTCTGTTCAGCAAGGTACACAGGCCGTAAAGGGCATTAAAAATATCATTGCTATTGCGTCCGGCAAAGGAGGCGTGGGTAAGTCAACCGTGTCTGCAAATTTGGCGCTTGCACTAAGCCGCGCTGGGGCTAACGTCGCTGTATTAGATGCTGACATTTATGGACCAAGCCAACCAAGAATGCTAGGTATTAGCGGTAAGCCAGATGCTTTAGAAAATAAGATGCTAGTGCCTATGCGTAATATGGGCATTAAGATTATGTCCATCGGTTTTATGATCGAAGAAGACACGCCAATGATTTGGCGCGGGCCTATGGTTACCCAAGCCTTGGAGCAGATGTTACGAGGCACCGCTTGGGATGATGATGGCCAAGATGTTGACTATCTCATTATTGACCTGCCACCAGGCACGGGCGACATTCAACTTACATTGTCACAAAAAGTACCCGTAACCGGTGCCGTAATTGTTACCACACCTCAAGACATAGCCTTACTTGATGCGCGTAAAGCGGTCAAAATGTTTGAGAAAGTCGAGATTCCTATTTTTGGTGTGATCGAGAACATGAGTGTTCACATATGCAGCAAGTGTGGTCATCAAGAAGCGATCTTTGGTGCGCATGGTGCTGAAAAAATGGCCGAGCAGTACAATCTTGAGCTGTTAGGTGAAATTCCTTTAGAAATGGGTATTCGCGAACAAGCCGATTCTGGCAAGCCCATAGTAGAGTCTGCGCCTGATTCAGACGCTGCTGCTATATTTGTACAGGTGGCTCTGCGGGTTGCCGCACAGCTCTCGATGTCTAAGCAAGACTTTGCATCGAAGTTCCCTAATATTGTGGTTGAGAAGTCGTAGATAAGAGATTGATATTAAAGCGATAAATTACTTAAACTAAGAAGATATAAAATGAGCGATAGCGCAATAGGGAAGTTATTCAGAGTGACCACGTACGGTGAGAGCCATGGACTTGGGCTGGGCTGTATTGTTGATGGCTGCCCTCCAGGCTTGGAGTTAAGCGAAACCGACTTGCAAGGTGACCTTGATCGCCGCAAACCAGGCCAATCTCGGTATACAACGCAAAGGCGTGAAGCTGACGAAGTCAGTATTATGTCTGGCGTTTTCGAAGGTAAAACGACCGGCACTTCTATTGGGTTAACCATCCCTAATACTGATCAAAAATCCAAAGATTACTCAAACATCTTAGATAAGTTCAGGCCGGGTCATGCTGACTATACTTATTACCACAAGTACGGAAACCGTGATTATCGCGGTGGTGGTCGTTCTTCGGCGCGCACTACAGCGATGATTGTTGCTGCAGGCGGTATAGCTAAAAAGTATCTTAATTCCAAAGAAGGTATCGTAATTACAGGCTATTTGGCACAAATGGGTTCAGTAAAAGCCCAACAGATTGATCTAGCAGAGTCTCGCAACAATGCCTTTAATTGCCCCGACGTCAATAAGGTAGCAGAGATGGAAGACCTTATTACACAGTTGCGCCGAGACGGCGACTCTGTGGGCGCTAAAGTAACAGTAATCGCTCAGAATATGCCGGTCGGTTTGGGTGAGCCTGTCTTTAATGAGCTGGATGCAGATTTAGCAAAAGCACTTATGAGTATTAATGCGGTAAAAGGCGTCGAAATTGGGGCTGGCTTTAACAGCGTTGAACAACGCGGATCTGAGCATCGAGATGAAATGTTCCCTGATGGCTTTGCGACCAATAACGCAGGCGGCATATTGGGCGGTATTTCCAGTGGCCAAGATGTGATTGCCAGTATTGCGCTTAAGCCAACTTCTAGTATTACTAAGCCGGGTAACAGCATAAACACAAAGGGCGAGCCGGTTGAAATTGTGACGAAAGGGCGGCATGACCCGTGCGTGGGTATCCGGGCAGTGCCTATCGCTGAAGCAATGGCAGCAATTGTTATCATGGACCACTACCTACGACATCGCGCGCAAAATGCAGATGTGAGTGGTTTGTCCGCCCCGATAGCAGGGTCAAGACCATGTCGTTGATTCAGGATCGGCATTAAGAAGCTTTAGATTCTCTAATAAGCGACCTTAATCTAGACTAAAAGTTTGTTGAAACTGAGCTTATCTATACAGCGACTATTTATACTACGTGTCTAATTAAGAACTGCTAATAAATTAGTCCAACGCTATGAAAGTTGTCTATTGGTTACGCCAAGACTTACGAATACAAAGTAATTACGCCCTTAGCCACGCGTGCGCGGTCGGTGAGGTTTACCCTGTCTTTATAGCCCCCCAAAACACCGGAGGTGCTTCAAAGTGGTGGCTTCATCAGAGCTTGAAATCACTCGGCGATGCGTATCAAAGTAAAGATATAGCGTTAGCCTTGGCGGCGGGTGATCCAATTGAATGCATTACCACGCTCAGCAATGCACTGCATGCCGACTTGGTTGTTTGGAATCGGGTGTACACGCCTGATGGCATCGAGTTAGGCGAGATTATGCGCAACGCCCTTGATGAATTGAACATCAAGCATCGGTCATTCAATTCTCAGCTACTGCTTGAACCAACTAAAGTGTTTAACAAGCAGGGCACGCCATTTAAAGTGTTTACACCGTTTTGGCGTCATTGTAGAAGTTTCTTAGAGCCGCAAACCGCGCCTAAGCTCTCCGCCTTCAAAACTCAATCAAGCGACCCTATCGCGGCACTTGGCTCGCATTCAAGGTCTTTAGATGAATTGGGCCTAACGCCGTCCAATCCTGACTGGGCCGCCGAGTTTTCTGAATTTTGGTCTCCTGGCGAAGCAGGCGCGCAGGCACAGTGGCAAGAATTCATGGACGACAGTGTGGATGACTACGGTGACGGCCGAGACTTTCCTGCATTGGGCAAAACCTCGGGTCTATCTCCGCATTTGGCATGGGGCGAGATTAGTCCAGAACAGATTTTTGCTGAATGTTGTGTGGCTATTGATTCTGGTCAAGCAGATGCCGTCAATGCCAATAAGTTTCTATCAGAAATCGGCTGGCGTGAGTTTTGCAGCTATTTATTGTGCCACTTTCCACACTTACCAGAACAAGCTTTTAACGCGAAGTTTGATGCCTTTCCATGGCAACAGAATCAAGACTACTTAAAGGCATGGCAACAGGGCAAAACAGGCTATCCGATCGTTGATGCGGGTATGCGCGAGCTTTGGCAAAGTGGGTACATGCACAATCGCGTTCGTATGATTGTCGCATCATTCCTAACTAAGCACTTAATGCTTGATTGGCGAGAGGGTGCCGACTGGTTCTGGGATACGTTGCTTGATGCCGATCTTGCCAATAATACAGCCGGTTGGCAGTGGGCAGCAGGCTGCGGTGCCGACGCTGCGCCTTACTTTAGAATATTTAACCCCATTCTTCAGGGGCAGAAATTTGATAAAAGAGGCGAGTACGTACGCCAATGGGTGCCTGAACTAGCGACGATCCCAGATAAGTGGCTATATACGCCTTGGGAAGCGCCTGTAGAAGTCTTAGAGCAGAGTAATGTGGTGCTCGGCTCCACCTACCCAATGCCAGTGGTTGATCACAAGCAAGCTCGTGAATTGGCTCTTTCAACATATCAGCAGATGAAAGCGGGCTAATGAACGAACGAGATATTGATAAGACAGCTGACGATAATCACGAGAAGAGTCAGAATAACAGCCCAGCTGAAGGAGTAGGCCGTACCGCAATAGACGAGGAGCTTAGTCTCGCATTAGGGTTTGATCAGGAAGATCTACTAGCCCTAGCGACATCGCAAATGCCGTTTGGTAAATATGCAGGACGACCGTTGATTACTCTGCCTGAGGAATATCTATTCTGGTTTCGCAAGCATGGCTTTCCAAATGATCGGCTTGGCAAATTAATGGCCCTTTGCTTAGAACTCAAAATAGAAGGCTTGGATGGACTCTTGATGCCTTTAGTTAAAAGTCGACTACGCAGCTAGCGAGCATTACACATAGCCAAGCTTACATGCTCGATTGCCCGCCCATTTTGTGTAAACGTAGTCAGCTATATTCTTAATTAATGGCCAGCGTAACGGTCTAAAGAGCCACCCAATCGGTGTGTATGACCACGCGGCTACCGTGGCATCTAGCCCAGTCTTCCACTGATCAGTTTCGGTATGTAAATGTAGAACGCTGAGGAATAGCGTTCGATGATCTGGCACTGTTTTGTCTAAAGATGGCAGTTGCCATTGGTTTAGATCCACTTTGTGGATATCTTCAAGTCGTAACTCCGCACGCTTTAAGCGGCGGAGCAGCTTCATTTCTTTGCTGCACATTGCGCAGCGGCCATCGTAGAACAGGGTGGATTGCATTAATGAGCTCATATCATCTGACTAATTTTTCGCTTGCAATAATATATGCAAATACATAATTCCTTGTGATGAGTATTGCCAAAAGATAGACTAAGCAATTAAACGCTGACTCTTGGTAGCATAATGATGCAACACGAGCAGTGGGTTAATAGCCTAAACAATTAAAACTCAAAAACAGGTAAAGTAATGGCAGGTTCTCGCGAGCAGTTTAGATCTAGATTGGGATTCATTTTAGCCGCGGCTGGTTCTGCGGTTGGAATTGGTAACTTGGTTGGTTTTCCAGTAAACGCAGCGAAAAATGGTGGGGCAGCATTCTTGTTGATCTACGCCTTATTTGTCGTGTTTTTATGCTTGCCTGTGATGATGGCAGAAATGTCATTGGGTAGAAAAACACAGCGAAACCCTTTAGGTGCCTATAAGGCTATAGGTGGGGAAGACTCCCGTTGGAACTTTGGCGGTTGGTTGGCGCTTGTTACGCCTTTTATGATTGCCGTTTTTTATCAAGTTCTGACGGTTTGGCTATTGGGTTACTTTATTGGTGCTGTGTCAGGAAATTTGGATGCGATGGCGCAACCAGGCTACTTCAATGAGTTTATCAACGGTAATGGGGTATTCATGTACCTGTTTATCTTAACCTTGTTGATAGGCATCATTCTCAACTCAGGGGTTCAAAATGGCATCGAGCGATTAGCCAAAGTGCTAATGCCGTCTTTGGTCATTATGCTGCTCGCTTTAACTACGTTTGTTTTAACCTTGCCTAACGCCTTTCTTGGTGTTGAGTACTACTTGGTACCCGACTTTAGCAAGATTGGCCCTGAGGTCGTCTCCAATGCACTGAGCCAAGCATTTTTCTCACTATCGTTGGGTATGGGTATCTTGATCACCTATGGCAGCTATGTGAGCCATAAGGAAAGTATTAGCGGCGGGGCTAAGATGGTTGCGGTTGTTGATACATCGGTGGCTTTCTTTGCAGGTCTTTTGATCCTGCCTGCCATTTTTGTTTTTAACCCATTAACCAACCCAGAAGAACTTTCGACTTCTTCTGTGTCGTTAGTCTTTACTTTCTTACCTAAAATATTCTTGTCGATGCAGGACACGCTTGGATACATAGGCGCTAATTTGTTTGCTAGCGCATTCTTCCTACTGGTGTTCTTTGCTGCGTTGACGTCGCAGGTATCAATTTTGCAAGTGCCGATTAGTGCCTTTCAAGATGAGCTTAAGTACAGTCGCAAGAAGAGTGTGATCGCTCTTGGTATTACCAGTCTTTTGCTGGTGTTAGCGTGTACTGTCTCTTTTGGTCGTATTGAGTTTTTTACTCAATTCTTAAATTACGGCGGAGCAGACAAGTCATTTTTTGATCTGGTGTACGATATTTTTTATGACACGATATTGCCGCTCAATGGTTTTATAGTCTGCTTATTCGTTGCCTATAAATGGCGGCTTTCAAAGCTTGACGAAGAAATGGCGATAGGCGACCCTAAGTTCCTTGGCTCGTTTACACACCGTTACGTTAATTTTGCGCTGGGTACGTTTATCCCCGTTGTTTTACTAGGTGTGTTCGTGAATACCGTTTGTATTAAGTTCTTAGGTTTTAGCTTGATTGGAGCCCTAGGTTAAGCGCCTAGCCGGGAAAGTCAGCGCTGGGATGAGACATAGTTTTGTTGATTCCCAGTTAAAGTATTGCAACCTGAGTGCAATTGTCAGCCGCTTTTAAGCACACGACGTTGTTCGCGTTTCCAGTCGCGATCTTTGATCGAAGCACGCTTATCGTGCTGTTTCTTACCTTTGGCTAAGCCAACCTTGAGCTTGGCGCGGCCTCGCTTCCAATATAGTTCGAGCGGCGCTAATGTATAACCAGCCCTCTCAACCTGGCCAATAAGACGGCTTATCTCATAACCTTTCATCAATAACTTGCGTTCACGTATTGGGTTGGCCGTAACGTGTGTAGACGCCGAGACAAGTGGTGTTAGATGCGCGCCAAGTAAGTACAACTCGCCGTTCTTTATGCCAACGTAAGCTTCCTTCAGATGGGCGCGTCCGGCCCGCATGCTCTTTACTTCCCAACCTTCAAGCGCAATCCCAGCTTCGAAGTCTTCTTCGATAAAAAAGTCGAAGCGGGCCTTCTTATTGCTAGCGATAGTGTTGCTGGGTAATTTCTTTGGCTTTGCCATGGTGTTGAGAGGGTATAATCAAAACGTGGATGATACTCCCCTAGCTTAGAGACATAAACAAATGACGCAAAAAGAAGCTCTAAAACCAGCCAGAAAGAGAACAACATGGGGTTCTTACGGTGCTTTTCTGATTGCAGCTATCGGCTCGTCTATTGGTTTAGGTAATATTTGGAAGTTTCCGTATGAGGCGGGCCTGCACGGCGGCGGTACATTCTTAATCGTTTATTTGCCAAGTGTATTGTTAGTAGCGCTGCCTTTAATGGTCTCAGAACTAATGATCGGGCGTATTGGTAAGAGTCATCCAGTGCAGTCGATACGCGTTATTGTTGCGCGCTGGCGCTTATCTACCCTGTGGCCGTCTATTGGCTGGTTGGGTATGTTAACCAGCCTCATCATCTTCTCTTATTACAGTGTCGTTGCAGGATGGACTCTCTATTACGTGATGAACTCCGCAGCAGGGGCGTTCGAAAACGTACCTGCCGAAATTGTTCAACGCTCCTTTGGTGTGTTGCTCAGCAATACAGAACAGCTATTGATCTGGCACAGCGTATTTGTACTCATAGTGGTTCTGGTACTCGCGCAAGACATTCGTAAAGGCCTAGAAATGCTAATGCGCTTTCTAATGCCTTTGTTTATCGCAGCCGTCGTCTGGCTCTTCTATTTTGCGGCTGATGTTGGCAATATGCCCGCCGCTTTAGAGTTTATGTTTACCGTGCGATGGGAGTTTTTAACGTTTGAGCTTTTTGTCAGTGCGCTAACCCAAGCATTATTCTCAATGAGCATCGGCATGGGCATTTTGATGATGTACGGAGCCTATCTGTCGGATCATCGCCCGCTAATCGGCGCTGCAGTGATCATTACCGTATTTGATACAGCGATCGCGCTTATTATGAGTGTGATGATCTTCGCAATTGTGTTTGCGTTCGGGATGCGTCCAGACTCAGGAGCTGGGCTTATCTTCGAAACACTGCCGGTCGCTTTTTCTCAAATACAGGAAAATAGTGTATGGATCAGCACCACATTCTTCTCGCTCATGTTTGCTGCCGCCTTGTTTTCGGGACTTGCGTTGCTTGAACCCGCTATTGCTTGGTTGAGTGAACGTTATGAAATGGGTCGTCGCCAAGCCGCGTGGATGGTGGGTGTTATCGTCTGGGCGTTCGGTTTGTTGTCAATTTTTTCGTACAGCGACTTTAATTTTGCTTTTTACTATTTTGGTGTAGAACGCTTAGGAGGTTATTTTGATTTCTTCAATATCTTGTCAACGCATGTACTGATGCCATTAACAGCTCTGTTTATTGCGTTGTTCGCTGGTTGGGTGATTAGCCGTGAGGAAGCCTTAAAATCTTTACAAGTCCGAGCCGGCATATCGTTTACACTGTGGCGTTTATTTACGCGGTACACAGCGCCATTGTTTCTGATAATTACTCTCTTAATGGTTTTGTTCGTTCCGGCGTAGTTTGTTCGTGTGCGCAGGTTCCTTTTAGTTGATCCTATCTTATAAAAATCAATTACCGGCCTGTTTACTCTTTATTACACTCTAGTTCAGTCTCATATAATGCATATTGAAAAGTCCTCCATACTGCCGTACAGCACTGAACAGATGTATTCTGTGGTCACCGATATTGAAGCGTACCCTACGTTTCTTGACTGGTGCACGAGTGCGGCGGTTGAGCATTCTGAATCAACCCTAGATGACACACATATTTGCGTAGCGAGTTTAGATATAGCCTTTAAGCGGCTTTCGCTCGCGTTTACTACCCGCAATGTAAACCGCCTTAACGATTCAGTTGAAATGCAATTAGTGACAGGGCCATTTTCACATTTAGAAGGCCGATGGAACTTTGCACCCTTAAGCGATGATGCGAGCAAGGTGAGCCTTTCAATGCAGTTTGAATTCGAGAGTATTCTGACCAGAAAGTTGATTGGCAGCGTGTTTGAACAGTTAGTTGGTAGCCAAATCAACGCCTTTGAGAAACGCGCGAAGAATCTGTATGACGTTGACTAGCTCACCATTTAAAGACTGTGATTAAAATCAAGCTATGAATAAAATACCTGTATCTGTTGTCTATGCTGAGAAAGAGCAACAATGGGTTTTTGAGTGTTCTGTTATGCGTGGTGATAATGCACTTGAATTAGTTCAACAGTCTGGCTTTATGGACAAGATCCCGAGCCTTAAGGGCAAGGAACTTAGGTCGTTGGAGCTTGCGGTGTTTGCTCAGCCGATTAGTCATGACCACTTGCTGGTGGAGGGTGATCGCGTCGAAATTATTCGCCCACTGACAGCCGACCCTAAAGTGGTCAGGCGCGAAATGGCGAAACTAGGCAAAACAATAGGTAAGCAACGAGACGAAGGCGAATAGATCGAGCCGTTAAAGATAACGGCTCGACACAGTAGCAATAACAGTATTAGCGCTTAGTCGTTAGCTAGAAGAGCCTTCAGCTTTTTATCTTAAGAGCCTTCAGCTTTTTATCTTAGAAAGCCTTTCCCAGGTTTCGATAACTGAGTCCGGGTTAAGCGATACAGAGTCAATACCTTGAGCAAACAACCATTCTGCAAGCTCGGGATGATCTGATGGGCCTTGCCCACAGATACCTACGTATTTTCCAGCCTTATTACAGGCCTTAATCGCCATTGACAGCATTTTCATCACAGCAGGGTTCCGTTCATCAAACAAGTGAGAAACAATACCTGAGTCGCGATCTAAGCCTAAAGTGAGCTGAGTCATGTCGTTTGAGCCGATCGAAAAGCCATCAAAATACTCTAAGAACTCTTCAGCGAGTAGGGCGTTGGCTGGTAGCTCGCACATCATGATGATTTTAAGACCGTTCTCGCCACGTTTAAGACCGTTTTCGGCCAGTAAATCGATTACTTGCGATGCCTCGTCTGTAGTTCGCACG
>Ga0206126_10003062_pt1 | contig 17256 bp, 17 predicted proteins | sample Helgoland_Spring_5_FD_148621 | JGI IMG/M metagenome (GOLD analysis project Ga0206126, IMG submission 148621) | Pelagic subsurface seawater microbial communities from Kabeltonne, Helgoland, North Sea - Helgoland_Spring_Bloom_20160412_1 | ecosystem: Environmental > Aquatic > Marine > Epipelagic ...
CCACAAGCGCAGGAAAACCACAGTGTTCTGGAATTGGTGAAGCAGATGTCAAGAAGTTGGTCAGAGGTTCGCTGGGCTGAGTGTGAACCTCAATCCTCTCAGTTCTACGAGTCTGGGTTATTGAAGCTAAATTGCGATAAAGCATTGCATTTTTTAAATTGGCATGCGGTTTTGGATTTTGAAGAGACCGTAGGCCTGACTGCAAATTGGTATCGTGCATTCTATGCTGACCCTAGTACCATTCAAGATGTCACTCATAAGCAAATTAATGATTACGCCAAAAAGTTATCGTTTTTGATCTAGGGAGATTTTAAATTGTCGGAATCGAACCTTAATAATATCGTAATTACTCAATTGTCAACATTTGACGTTGATGGGGGGATGGTTTTGCATGGTATTAAAAAAAACGATACGGGATATGTCGGCTTGGGCGAGGTCTACTTCTCATACATAAATCCTAAAGCCGTCAAAGCGTGGAAGAAACACAATCGAATGACCTTAAACCTTGTGGTTCCATTAGGTAAGGTTCGATTTGTGTTTTGTGACCCTTTGAACGACGGTCACTATCGAGTTGAAGATGTTGGTGAGGGCAATTACGTTAGGTTAACCGTTCCCCCTGGGACATGGTTCGGTTTTCAGGGAATTGCCTTACAGCCAAGTTTAGTGACTAACATTGCAGATTTACAACATGATCCAGCTGAAGTTGAAAGAAAGGCAGTTTCATCATTTGATTATAAGTGGGAGAAAGTATGAAAGTAATCTTGTTAGCGGGGGGCTACGGAACTCGCATGTCAGAATACACTGGGCTCATTCCTAAGCCTATGGTGGAAATTGGCAGGTACCCTATTCTGTGGCATATTATGAATTCGTATGCCTCTTTTGGCCATAAAGAGTTTTTTGTGGCGTTAGGCTATAAAGCACATGTCATAAAGGAATACTTTTCTAAATTCCACACAGTAAATTCCGATTTTTCCGTTAATCTTGGAACTGGAAAGCTTGTCGCGCTGAATAACTTGACCGCTGATTGGCAGGTGACATTAGTCGACACAGGCATAAACACTATGACGGGCGGTCGTGTAAAACGCATGCGTGATTATGTTGGTACTGATGAGCCTGTTCTGCTGACTTATGGTGACGGTGTCTCAGATATTGATATTGATGCGCTACTCGATTTCCACCGTTCTCATGGAAAAATGGTAACCATGTCTGCCGTGCGGCCTGTCGCGAGGTTTGGAGAATTAGACATCGTGGATGGGCATGTAACCTCATTTGAAGAAAAACCGCAGTTACACCAAGGTTGGATTAATGGAGGTTATTTTGTGGTTCAACCCGAGTTTTTTGATCTTATAGATGGTGATGGCACCATGATGGAAAGGGAACCGCTAGAAAAAGCAACTCAAATGGGTGAATTGATGGCTTATAAACATCAAGGGTTTTGGCAGTGTATGGATACAAAGCGTGATCATGAGATGCTTGAGAAACTTTGGGCAGATGATAAGGCGCCATGGAAGCCTTAGGATTGATTTGAATGAAGATTTTAATCACGGGTGGTTTTGGTTATGTTGGAGGAAGACTGGCTAGACACCTAGCGTCGTCCGGACATGAAATTTTCATAGGGTCCCGTACTTTCCAACCTAAACCGAGCTGGCTTGTTAAGGGCTCCATAATAGTTATGGACTGGGGCGATGAAAGAAGTTTGCTAAACGCGTGTAAGAATATTGATGTAATTGTTCATGCGGCGGGAATGAATGCTAAGGAGTGCCTGAAAAACCCAGAATTGGCGCTTGAAGTTAATGGTGTCGCAACTGAAAGTCTAGTTAGGGCAGCATCAAAACAATTAGTATCCCAGTTTATTTATCTTTCATCAGCTCATGTATACACAGATGATCTTAGTGGTGTGATTTCTGAGGAGAGCAGTATTACTAACATGCACCCCTATGCAACAAGTCAAGTTGCCGGGGAACAGGCTACGATCAATAGTCATTCCAATATTGCAATGCAAACAGTGGTTGTTCGTTTAGCTAACGCGATTGGTGCTCCATTAACGAAGGATGTTAATTGTTGGATGTTAGTTGTAAACGACTTATGTAAACAAGCTGCTCTTGATCGTCGGCTGGTTATTCGAGGACCCTCAAGTGGAGTTCGAAATTTCATCACCATGACAGACGTGTGTCTGGGGCTTGAATTTTTAGTTACCAACCTTCAAGAGCGTGTATCTCCGCTAATATGTAACCTGGGTGATAAAACAAAAACCATAGGCGATATAGCCTCTGCTATTAAGTCAATTTATTTGAAGGAAAAAGGAATAGATTTGGAAATTATTGAGTTATCAAAGGATCGATCGAAAACCCAATACCTAGATTTTCGATCATCAGTTTTGGCGGATATAGGGTACCAATGGTCCTCGAATTTTAAAGAGGAACTAATCGAATTAGTTAAATTCTGTGAGTTTGAATTTGGTGCACGTAATGCAAATTGAAACTTCTCCTTTAATATCTGTTGTTATCCCTACTTATAACCATGCCGATTTTCTTAAAGTAGCGATTACTTCAGTTGCAGAGCAGACCTATCAAAATTTTGAAATAGTTATTGTTGATAATCACTCAAATGATCACACCAATGAAGTTGTTGATAGCTTTAATGACGATCGTATTCATGTATATAAAATTAATAATAATGGAATTATAGCTGCCTCCCGTAACTTGGGAGTAGATCACGCAAAAGGAGATTGGATAGCCTACTTAGATTCTGATGATTACTGGTATCCGACGAGACTACAGTGCTTAGTCGATAGTATGGATGGTGATTTAAAATATGATGTCATAAGCACCGATGAATATAAGACCAATAACCTTACAGGCGAAAAAACAAAGTTAATTTACGGTCCTCTGAAGGGCTATAAGTACAGATCGTTATTACTCTACGGTAATCGACTGTCGCCCTCGGCAAGCTTGGTTCGGAAAGAATTTCTTCTTGAAAACAATGTGCGTTTTAAAGAAACTCACGACTTTATAGCCGTGGAGGATTACGATTACTGGCTTCAGTTAGCTCTTTTAGATGCCCAATTTAAATTTATCCATAGTTTTGAAGGCGAATATTTAGTGCATGGTGGCAATACATCTGGGCAAATAGCGCTTCACAAACGTAATTCACTTAGCTTACTCAAACACCATATATTCAATGTTCAAAAATTTGAGGCTGACAAGGAAACGTTGTGGCGAAATATGCAAGGAATTTTTTCAATTCGAGAGAGTTTTCAGCATTTGAAATCACGTGACCTGGCGTTATTATTGAAAGTTTTTGTAGCGTCCTTCAAGGCTTCACCATACTTTTTATGTCGATGGGTTTTGTATAGATTCAAGTTCTTTGTTGAACATGTTTTTTGTTCACTGAAAATTTGATCGACTATTTCTGAGTTTTTTATGAGACGATTCCCTTCTAGACCACTACCTGACTTAAATTGTCTTCGTCGAGCCTTGTTTAGTGACATAAAGGTTGATAGTGAGTTACTGTTTTTTGGTTTAGGTCGAGATGCGTTAGTTTTTGGTCTCAAGGCACTAAAAATTGAACCCGACGCATCGATTTTGATTCCTGCCTATATGTGCGACTCTACGATAAAGCCCCTTAAAAGTTTAGGTTATAACATCATTTTTTTTGATGTGAAGGAAGATTTAAACTTTGATTTAAATATGATCGAAAGATTAATCAAGAGTTCGAATATTAAGGCAATTTTGGCTGTCCACTATTTTGGATTCCCTTGCCAAACGGATGCACTTTTTGAGTTATGTAAGCGATACAATGTCAGGGTGGTTGAGGACTGCTCGCATAGCTACTTAACTGAAATAGATGGTCGATCAGTTGGTTGTTTTGGCGACATGGCAATTTACAGCATGCGGAAGACTTTAGCTACTCCTGACGGAGGGGCACTAAAACTAAATGTTGGTATGCCTACATATCCTAAATCTATAGAAAAAAACATGTCTCGATTTAAAGAAATATTATATTTCGGGTCAAGAGTGCTTGAATGTATCATCTGTTTTATTGGGTTTCCTAACTTGTATTCTACTAAAATGGAGAAACTAAAAGAATTAATACGGAATATAACATTTAACCGACATGACAATGATGGTTTAGCAATACAACGCTCACCATTTAAAAGTTCCTATCAGTTAAGTGCCTACTTACATGATACCTCTTACAAGACACATATTATCGAAAGGCGTCAACATCACTACAATTTGCTAGCGGTAGCAACTGAAACGTTAGGGCTGAAAAGTCTCTTTCTCCTATTACCGGACGGTTGCGTACCTCAATATTTTGTTCTCAAAGATCCGCGAAAAAAATTTGCGTCGTGGTTTAGAGAGCATGGGATTGGAGCTGTTAATTGGCCAGGGTCTGAGTTACCTCAAGAGGTTGCTAATCGGCGTGTCGATTTCCCCGTTGCGAATTATTTAAATGAACATTTCGTAATGTTACCAATCCATCAATCTCTTAAAGATAAGGACATAGGTTCGATTATTAATTTGTTAAAAAAAGGTTCAGAGTTAAATGACTAGCCCCAATAAAGAATCGAAAAGAGGTATGTGGCAGCCGTACCAAGGTGATGATGTTTCATGGGGTAAAATGTTGAAAAACTTTCCGGACAAAGGTTATTTGAACGATACCTCATGGGGCAAACATCTGTCTAATATGGGTTGGGTTTGTTTGCGCTGGGAATTTTCTAAATCGGAAAATCCAACAGCATATTGTCAAAGCTTTTTTAAATCTTACCCATTTGGAATAGGGGTATTATGGATTCCTGACGGTATTATTGGGAATTACCGTTATATATCTTCACTAAACCGTGATCTAAATAAAAATTTGGGGTTAAGATCTTGTTATATTAAGTTTCGAGATTCGATGGTTTTTAACGCTAATGATTACATAGAATTATTGAAAGTAGGTTGGGTAAGGCCGGCAACTTTACTATCTAACGGTATGACGATGTCTCTTAACTTGTCCCAGTCCATTGAGGATATTCAAGCTGGATTGACGAAGAACTGGCGAAGAGCTTTGAAAAAATCGTTAAAGATGCCGTTTAATATTGTATCCGTTAGTGATCCTGTAATCATTGCTCAATTATATTCTGAGATGAAGTCATCCAAGTCATTGAGTACTAGAGAAATTTTTTCTCAGGAGGCGATCACAAGCATGATGAAATGTTTTAAAGAAAATATAATAGTTCTCGGAGCTGAAGACAAAGAAGGCAATTTGGTTGCAATTAGAGGCGCCCTTGTGAGCAAAAATAAGGCAACAGATATTTTTGCAGCTACATCTAATCGAGGACGTGCTTTGATGGCTTCACACGCAGTTTTTATGGCTCTCTTAAGTAAATGTCATAATCAAGGGTGCAAATTGTATGATCTGAATGGGATTAACCCATCTAATAATATGGGTGTATACAATTTCAAAAAAGGTACTGGCGCTTCACCACTAGTATCTTTGGGAGAATTTGAATGGTCCAATAATAGGTTACTAGCATTCGTTATTAATTTTAGATCAAAGTATTGGTAGTCCTTGCGAAAAAAGTGATTTTGGCCAGCTGTGACTCTAATCGGAAGTATAAGCGCAATTGAGGAATTACTAAGAAGTAATAGTTTTCGGAGTTGAAAATTCCTCTGTTTTTTAGAAAGGCCTGAACGGAGAACTTATCGATAGGGTGTGGAGGGCTAGTGGCATGAGAAGTGGTGCGTTTACATTATGGGCGATATGAGTGGGGACATAGCCGCGTTCCTTATTTGCGACATAAAGTAGCCGAAAGCCATCATTCCTAGCCTCAAAGACGTGCTTGTGGGTGTCGATACACAAAATGAATTGCTAATGAATGACTGAAAGCATAATAAAATGCCGCACTGCATCGAGATGTCTATCAATCGACATATGCTATCTGGAGCGGCAGTAGCGAATTGTCTGTTGGAGCATACGTTTTTACACAATACTAAGTTGATGAATGAATGCGGCACACAATTGTGATCGATGTTTTAATGGCCGATTAAGTGTTTGTATCGCTTGTATCATAATTCCTTAATAATATAAAAAACACCAGCGTACTTTTATTTTTAAACAGGCTATAAGCGGAACGTTAACTCAAGATTGATACTACTAAAAAATTCTTAATACTTATAACGCAGAATACCCCTGCTGTGTCTTCTTAAATAAAGAGTTTTACTTTTGTAAGCTGTTTATAGCAAGTATTCTGGTGGCAGTAAAAAGAGTGCACAGATAAGAATTTATTTTTCTTCGAAAAATTGAGGTTCACATATATGGGACTGTTAGTGTATTTGTTGATATATCTCATAACAGTAATGTTAATTTTAAATAACAAAATTATTCCTAAACGTCTGTTCTTTTTAGTTTGGTTCACCGTAATGCTTTGTTTAAGTTTTTCTATTCGGTGGTCGGTGATTGAAACCAACCATATTGTGAATGACGGCGATCTTTCTGCATTCGTACGCAATATGAAAATTAAAGATTTGTTTATAAGTTATTATTTAAAGGAACCAGTATTTTGGTATGGAATTCAATTTTTATATAGACTTATCGGTAATGCCGGTCTCGTATTTGTAGTTATAGATGTCATTATATTTGTATTGTTTTATAAAGCGGTTACTTCATTGCAGATATTTTTTCCAAAAAAAATAAATTTCGTTAATGTGAGGTATTTATATTACGGAGCCTTTCTTTGTTATCCCTTTATAGCGGGAATGCATAATCATTATCGACTAATTTTAGCATTAATAATTGCCCTTTATGCCATTGGAATTTTAAACAAAAGCGTCAAAAAATCTTTTTTCATCTTCGTGATATCCATAGCTATTCATAATGCTATGATAGTTTTATTTCCAATCTTTTTTCTGTTGGGGAAACATAAAATATCATCCAGTACGGGTTTTACAGTAGGTTTGGCTATAGTAATCGGATTAATTATGCCACTATTTTTGAGCAGTTTTGGCTATGATGGCTGGTATGAAATAAACAGGCGTTTTCGTTTGGTGGGGTATGTCGATGCCTCGAGCGTAAGAAACATAATGTATTTATTTATTCTTATATTTGGTACTTGTTGTGTAGCTTTTCTCGAATTCACGACTAAAGGCAAAGCAAATTATATGTTAGCGACAGTATTAGCGTACTTGACCATTTTGTATGGTACTACTATCTGGTTTCTGCCTGACCAAGCGAGTAGTAGAATTTTCTTTTTGATACTTGCGTTACTATTCCTTTTATTTGGCGTATACATAGAAACAAAATTTAGGACTGAACCCTTAGTGAGGCTCATTTATTTTCATGTCACCTTAATCCCTCTTTTAGGTTTAAGGGGCGATGGCTTAGTGTATTACTTTGTTTAAATTTTGGTCTGTCGGAAATTAAGGTAGAGTATCACTATTACGTGGCGTAGGTTCGTCGAAGGGCAACTAATGACTTCTCTCCTGTCTAGCAATTATGCGTCATTATATTAATAGCTAAAGAATATTTGTTTCTTAATATAGATACATTGCTTTTTGGAAACCTTTGTGGATATTACATGATACAATTATGAATAGATCCTTTGGGAATTGTACTTTCCCAAAACATAACAGCATAATTTGTCGGTGTGATGTGGTGTTAGCTTTTCATCTTGGATGTTGAAAATAAGTATTTAACTAACGCCGATTTTGTTGTGTGCCGGTGCAAAATCATAGCCCTAACAACAGAATTGCGTAGCGGTCCGATGCGCCTAACACCTGATTAGGCTCGAAATTAACTAACCTTTTAGATGGAGCATTGTAGCCAATTATGCTAAATTTCAGTTCTGGGCTCGTGATATGAAAAATATTTTAATAACTGGAGGATGTGGATTCATTGGAAGAAATTTGTGTAACAAATTGCTCGAAAACCCCACTGTCAAAATTAGAATAATTGATAACCTTTCGGTTCCTGGCCATGAAATTTTCAGTAAATATTTAGAAAAAAATAACTTCAATGTCGAATGGAGAAATCGATTAACTGTTTATAACCAAGATATTAGAAATTTAGATGGGATGTACAAGATATTCGAAGGAGTAACACATGTGGTACATTTAGCCGCCAATACGGGAGTTCAGCCATCTATCGTGGATCCAAGATTTGACTGCGAAACTAATATCATTGGAACACAAAACTGTTTACAAGCAAGTGCAGAAAACAACGTTGAAAAGTTTGTCTTTGCCAGTTCAGGGGCCCCTTTAGGGAACCAAATACCACCATTGCATGAGGAGATGGTCGCTCGCCCGGTATCCCCTTATGGTGCATCTAAATTAGCTGGTGAAGCCTATTTAAACGCGTACTATCATAGTTTTGGCTTGAATTCCACCGCGTTACGATTCAGTAATGTATACGGACCAGGGTCGGACACAAAAGCCTCTGTGATTGCAAAGTTTATTAAGCTGATTTTAAATGATCAACCGATTGAAGTATATGGAGATGGTTCGCAGACGCGAGATTTTATCTATGTTGAAGACTTAGTAGAAGCAATAGTTTTGAGCCTAGACGTGGACTTACCTGGATCCGAACTTTTCCAAATCGCAACAAACGTGGAAACATCAATTTCCGATTTAATACGGTTGTTCCAAGATAAATTCGAAGCGCATGGCATAAAATTGAGAGGTGCACTTCAGAAAGAACTTCCAAAAGGTGATGTTGCCCGAAACTACAGCGATACAAGTAAAGCACGAAAACTGCTCAACTGGCAGGCATCGACCAGTCTGGGAAAAGGGTTAAATCATACAATTGAATATTTTATTAATGGAGCAAAATTTTATGTCAAAAATACTAATTCTAGGGGGTGATGGCTACTTGGGTTGGCCAACGGCGATGCATTTTGCTGCAAAAGGCTGGGATGTTTGTTCCATTGATAATTATGCCAAGAGGCGAATTTCAAGTGAAAGTTTTAGTCAACCATTAGTAGAATTTCCGGAAATGGACATTCGTAAAAAATCTTTAAAGACATCATTAGGCTTAAACATTGAACACTTTACGGGTGATCTAAGAGACTATGATTTTATAAGTAAAATTGTGAAGGATTTTTGCCCTGATACTATTATTCACTATGCTGAGCAGCCTTCTGCACCATATTCAATGCAAAATTATCGTACCGCATTTTTTACTTTGCAAAATAATCTAGAAGCAACCTTCAATGTTTTATGGGCGGTAATGGAGCACGCTCCCGATTGCCATATTATAAAATTGGGCACCATGGGGGAGTACGGAACCCCAAACATAGATATTGAGGAGGGATGGCTAGACGTAACACATAACGGCAGAACCTCAAAATTTTTATACCCCAGAGCAGCAGGTTCTCTTTATCATACAACCAAAGTCCTGGATACCGATCTAATATGGTTCTACGTCCGTGCTTATGGCATTACAGTAACCGATCTCATGCAAGGCCCTGTTTATGGTTTGGAAACTTATGAGAATGTGGATCATCCTGAACTTTATCCTCATTTATATTACGATGATATTTTTGGTACCGTTTTGAATAGATTTTTGGTTCAAGCGGTGGCTGGTATTCCACTTACTGTATATGGAGAAGGAGGACAGACACGTGGTTATTTAAACATTAAAGATACCCTCCAGTGCGTATTTTTAGCTGCTACCAATCCCCCTGCTTCTGGTGAGTTAAAAATTATGAATCAGTTTACAGAAACATTTTCTGTCAATGAGCTGGCAAATATTGTTAGGGACGCTGCGAACTCAATGGGGTTTAAGACTGAGGTGCAAAATATAAAAAATCCAAGAAAAGAGTTGGAAAAACATTATTACAATCCAAAACACACAGGTTTTGAAGAATTAGGATTAAAACCCCATCTTCTTAATGAGCAAGAACTCATCAATATGCTTGATTATATAAGAATTAATTCTGCGAAAATAAACAAAAATATCGTAATGCCCAGACAAGGTTGGAATTAATGGACAAAGATAAAACAATATTAATAACGGGCGTTGCTGGTACTGTTGGTAAAGAATTATTGCGCCAACTAACTACCAGGGAATACCGAATAGTCGGCATCGACAACGATGAAGCTGGGTTGTTCAACTTGATACTGAATTACCAAAACAATCCAACTGTTAGTTTTTTTCTTTGTGATATAAGATCAGAGGCTGATTTAGATAAATTTGTTGCAAAATGCGATATCGTATTCCATCTGGCGGCACTTAAACATGTTTCATTATGCGAGGTTTCTCCAGAGCAGGCCGTGCAAACCAATATCTTGGGAACTCAAAATATTGTAAATCTAGCGTCAAAGTACTCAATAGAAAAAGTCATATTTACATCATCTGATAAAGCAGTAAACCCGACCAATGTTATGGGAACCTCTAAACTAATGGCAGAGCGTATCATTACTAGCGCAAATGCTAATTCGTCAAGTACTATCTTCTCTAGCACAAGATTTGGAAATGTTTTAGGTTCCAGTGGATCTGTCGTTCCAATATTTATCAAACAAATATTAGAGGGTGTGCCGATCACAATTACCGATCTTAATATGACACGTTTTGTAATGTCAGTTGACGAAGCGGTAAATCTAATTTTGAAAGCAAGTGAGATTGCCCTTGGTGGTGAAGTAATCATAACAAAAATGCCTGTGCTAAAAATTAAGGATCTAGCCAGCAGCCTAAATAAAATATTTATGCCCGATACAGAAGTTTCGATGATTGAAATTGGAGTAAAGCCTGGTGAGAAACTTTACGAGGAATTGATGACAGAAGAAGAAATGCCACGCTCATTAGAGCTCGAAAACTTTTTTATTGTGAAGCCAGCTTACACAGGATTTTACTCTCATAGAGATTTTGATTACGAGGGGATAGTAAATAATAACTTATCAAATCCATATCATTCTGGAAATGAGTTGGCTCTATCAAATGAGAAAATAATAGAAGTTTTGTCAAAAGCTGGAGTTTCGGCTGAAATATCGTCATCTTCAACCAAGAGGTATTGGCCTGGAGAAAGCAATAAAAGGCCTAATCGCGGTTCTTAAACAAGGTTTAAAAATTTTTATTGTTATAGAAGTTGGAAAAAGTCTTTAGGATGAGGTTGATTTTGCAATAGCAATACATGCAGTAAAACCTAAGATACCAAATAGTGCTTATTCATGTGATAAGCACATCCTATAGCATTAGGCTTGCCAAAGATCATGCGTTCTCGCTGAGACCAGGGTCAATAAATTGTCATTGACGAAATCTGGTATCCTCGGACCTGATTTTCCGTTAATAGTCTATTTTATTTGCACGGTTTATTCTTTTTGTCCCGTGTAGATCCAGTTCGAATATCATGCGCCGAAATAGGGTATTTACAGCAATAATCGTATTCACAAGCCTATTTGTGGCGTTTTTTTTGACCTCACAGAAGGTGAATTTATGTTTTAATATATCTGCGTTTCTAGCTATAGGAGAAGGTTTTTATGCCAAGGGTTAGTGTTGTAATGGCGATTTGGGATGGAGATAGCATACCTTTCTTCAAGTCAGCGCTGAAATCTTTAATAAATCAGATATACGCAGATTTTGAGGTCTTGGTGGTTTCTGATGGTCATTCAAAAAAAGTTTTTGATTTCATCCAGAATTTGCCTGAAGAATTCCATAAATTAGATCTTAAACACCATGAACTACCAATTAGCAGTGGACCTGCACAATGCTGGAATTTTGGCATCGAAGTAGCACGCGGTGAATATATTGTTAGAATGGACCCTGATGATGTGATGCGGTTGGACTGTATTTTTAAGCAAGTTCAGTTCATGGATCGAAATTTAACAATTGATGTGTGCGGAGGTCAAATAGCTGAGTTCGAAAACGAACCGCAAGATATTGATAGGTATAGATATGTCCCATTGTTAGATCTTGAGATCAAGACTGAAATGGCAAAGCGAAATACCATGAACCACGTTACAGTAATAATGAGAAAAAAATCTTTAGTCGATTGGCGCTATGAACAATTGAGCGGGTTCGTCGATTATCTGTTTTGGATGAAGCTTAAATCGTATGGATTGGTATTCGCAAACTTGCACGATGTTTTAGTTGACGTCAGAGTCGGGAATGATTTTATTGGTCGACGTTTCGGTATAAAATATGCAATTCGTGAGGTGCAATTTTGCTATAAGTGCTATAAACGCAGTTATATCAATATTTTTGACCTTTTAAGGTTTGTTTTTACACGGTCTATTGTGAGATTGATGCCTAAATCTTTTGCTCTAATGCTCTATAAATTTGTACGTAATTCAAGTCGCCCATCGTCAAAGCTCTAGTGAAATATAGGTAATGGTAGTGCTGTTTCCGATCTTTGGCGTTTATCTTGAAACTCAGTTCAAGCCCAAACCACTAATCAAACCAGCATATCTTCACTCGGCAATTAGCCCTTCTTTTTATACACAACGGCCATTCCGATCTTATTTTGATTTCAAGGCGATCATAAGGTGCATGTAATGAGGACTTCAAATAAATTCAACACTATCGTACTTCATCGTGTTATCGATGGTAAGGCGTTAGACTTTATTGATATTGATTTGAAAAGTCTTAAATTTATTCTTGCTAAATCCGAGTTTAACTTTTTTTCGATTGAAAAAGCTTATGCAGATAAGCATCATGAAAGGCCGAATATTTGCCTGACGTTTGATGACGGGTTCTCGTCGGACTATGATTTAGTCTTGCCAGAACTCAAAAAGATTGATGCTGCGGCTACTTTTTTCATTGTAACTGACTTGTTAGATACACCTGGTTATCTTGAGACATGGCAGGTCAAAAGCTTAAGTGAATCGGGTATGCAGATCGGGTCTCATTCCAAGTCTCATCCTAATTTTTTGGAACTCAATGCTGGTGAAAGGATGGAAGAGCTGCATGACTCAAAAGTAATCTTGGAAAAAATTATTGGCACGGAGGTCACAACGTTCTCATTTCCATTTGGATTCTATAATGACGACTGTGCTGAAGCAGTATTTTCGGCAGGATACTCTATCTGTTGTACTTCCAAACATGGAGTATCCTCTGACGCGAGTTTTATTGTGCCCCGTAATTCAATTAATGCTAAAACTTCTATCAAGCGAATTGAAAAAGTACTCCATTCTGGATTTTTTCAGCGTTTGTCGTGGCGTTTTGAGGATATCATTAAGGGAACCCTCAAGCGATCGAGTCCAAAACTTTATATTAGTTTGAGAAACTTATTTTCTGGTGTCTAAATGTATTTTTATTCAGTCTCAAATTACTAATTCTTAAGTGGGAAAATGATGTTTAGTATATTGATGTCATGCTATAAAAATGACAATTCAGAATTCCTGCATGCGGTGCTGCTAAGTATTCTTAAGCAAACCGTTCGGGCAGCTTAATTGGTTTTGGTTAAAGATGGTTATGATAGCTCTGATCTTGATAATATTACCGACGAATTTGAAGACAGTTGGCGGTGGCAGTGCGCTAGTTTTAAAAAAACCGACTAGTTATATATTTGAGGAAAATTAAATTTCTGTATCTTTCGTTAACAATAAGTTTATGGGTAAATACGGTTAAGTTAATGATTGAGTTATCAGAAAGATGAAAACGAGTGGAGTCTATTATTTAGGCCAAACCTTATTCTAAAGATTCGCTTGAATTATTAGTTAGGTTGGCAAGAACATAATATATTAGGTTAAGTGAGTAGAAATTTATGAAAGTTAGCGAAATTGCAATTATTGGCGGTGCTGGCTTTGTCGGTTCTCGACTTACAGCTCGCTTTAAGAAGAGAAATATCCTTTCTCAGGGGTACGATATAGATCTGGGTAGCAATTGTAACTACCTTGATGTGGAGGATATTGGTTCTTTTAGACAGCTTAGCGATGTGGGCACGATTATTAACCTTGCGGCGGTCCATCGTGATGATGTTCGCCCTTTAAGCCGCTATGATGATGTTAACGTCCAGGGCTCTGTAAATGTTTGTGAAGCCGCTCGCGAGAGTGGGGTGAATAAGATTATTTTTACTAGTTCAGTTGCGATATATGGTTTCGCGCCAGCAGGCGCAGATGAGTCAGGTGAGCCTGATTATTTTAATGATTATGGCCGGACCAAATATTTGGCTGAACAGGTTTATAAGGAGTGGCAAGCTGAGGACCCACAAAACCGAACACTAGTCATAGTGAGGCCAACTGTTATATTTGGTGAGGGTAATAGGGGTAACGTTTATAACTTATTCAAACAAATAGCTTCCCGCAGATTTATGATGGTTGGCGATGGCGAAAACCGTAAGTCCATGGCTTATGTAGAAAATGTGGCTGCATTTTTGGAGCACAGTGTATCGTTTGAGCCAGGCATACATATTTATAATTATATTGATAAGCCAGATTTCGACATGAACACCTTAGTTTCTGAAGCCAGAAAAATATTATTCAATAAAGAGGGGGTTGGTCTTCGATTACCTGGGCTATTTGGTATGTCGATTGGATATTTTGCTGATGTTGTTGCAAAAGTAACTGGTAAAACTCTTCCTGTTAGCAGTATTAGGGTCAAAAAGTTTATGGGGACAACACAATTTGCGTCATCCGTGAGTGAAACTGGTTTTGTCCCGCCAATAAGTCTTGAGGAGAGCTTGGCTCGCACACTTCGCTATGAGTTTTTGGAAGATAATTCGGATAAGAGAACCTTTGATACTGAATAAGCACATTAATAACTCCAATTTCTTAGGTATTTCATGGCAGTCGAATCCGTCTGCCAACCCCCTCTAAGCATTATCCTTTCAAGCGGCTCACCTTGTTCTAATAGATCTAATGCTGCACCCACTCTAAAGGAATGCCCGCTGAATGGTTGATCATTGGAGTCCATTTTCAAATCCTTTTGCAGTGCTTTCAATAGGGTGCTTATACTTGCTGGATGTAGATTGCTCCCAATATGACCATGCCTATTAATTGATCTCAAAATATAGCCTTCATCGCTGATCATACTCCTCCATTTTTCTAATAAGTCGAACAGTTCTTGGCTGATTGGTAGTATCTTTCCCGTCCCGAATTGGTCTGTCTTAGAGAAGTTAAGCCGGATAGCCGGTTTCCCGTTGGCCCCCTTGTAGATGTCCTCAAACTTAAAGGTGCAGAGTTCCGACCTGCGTCGCATCGTCTCGTAACCTAGTCTCAAAAGTACTTGGTTTCTTACTCCCATAACAGTGTTATCGCAGTTATTAAGTAGTTGGTTAAGTAAGTCTTTGGTGAGTGGTGTAGCCTGTTCTTGTGCGCGACCAATTTTGCGGTGCATTCGCTTAAGTGCCAGTATCACTTCTGGTTGTTTGGTGGGATCGTGGTTTTTGGAGAGTTTGAGTACGGTCCCTAGGCTATTGATACGCCTGCGGATGGTGGCGCTTTTATTGTTTTCACTGAGGTGGTCGACATACATTGACATAGTGTCTGCAGCAGCAGGGATGGGTGCTAGGCTATTTTCAAGGCACCAGGTTTGGTATTGCATAAAGTCTGATCTGTAGGCCCTGATGGTATTTTTAGCAAAGGCGCCATCAAACTTGGCGAAAATATCGTCAATCATGTTATTCTTCTCTCTAAAGTCCTAAAAATACATTAAATGATATAAAAAATACCATAATAGATATCAAAAAATGCTTTCGTCAAGTCAAATTAGAGCTGCTCGCGCGCTTTTAGGGTGGAGTGGTACAGATCTAGCTGAGAAAAGTGGAGTAGGTATTACCACTTTGCGTCGCTACGAGTTGCAGATAGGAATCCCATCGGCTAACACGAGTGTCCTATTGACTTTAAAAGAAACACTTGAGAAAGCCGGCATTGAATTCACCGGCGATCCGTTGGTTAATCCAGGGGTGACTCTACGTATCAAGCGCGGCGACTAAGTTCTATCTGCTTTATCTTTTAGCTTATGCTTTATAATGTCCACTTCGGTATTTATGTGGATGTTGCTATACCTGTTGAAGATAAATCCAAGTCTCTTTTACCCTTCCTTTCAAGCCCTAAGCTTTTGCCCAATGAAACTGAGGCTGAGTTTCAATCGGGTTTGCAAAGCCTTTTATCCGAACTAGACAATCCCTCAGCCTTGGCGGTTGCGCTGGTCAGTCAGCTGAATGAGTGCCTCTGGTGGATTAGGAGGCACACCGTGGATAAGGAGCTATTGCTCCATGAGGCGATGGCGAGGCTTTTGGCTAAGGCGGGTAGCAACTGGATGGCTTCTGGCAACAGCAAGCTGTCGGTGGCTCTTGGGCATTATTTGGACGGTAGCGCGGACAAGGATCAAGCAGCCCTGATTGAAGAAGCTCTTATTGATGCCAATCTGACCCTGTCAGATCTCCGTGTTAGGGCCTTTAAGGATGCGGCCAGGCACATCAAGATGGTGGATGATCTGATTCACCGTCAGCACCAAACCATTAGGCATCTTCAAAGGAGTATCGACTCCATTGACTATAAGTCACGCCTGATTAAGCGTATGGATCTTGAGCTGGCAGCACTTGAGTCAAAGCAGTCTGTGAAGGGGGTTCTGTCGCTTGACGACAAACCATCGTAGGAGCCTTGCAAATCAGGGCAACGCACTCAAATCAACGGGTCCGAGGTCAGTGGCTGGGAAGAGGGCCAGTAGCCAAAACTCCCGCAAGCATGGTCTAAATAGTGCTCCCGACTTCGATTCGTCATTTGAGTATCAGGCCCTTGTCGAGCTAATGGCGGAGGAGGGGTTCTCTGCCTTTGCCTGTGCCGATATTGCCGCGGGACTTCTTAATTATCGACGGGTCATGGATGCCTATTACGATACCTACACCAGCCCCGAGCCAGTTGATGAGTTTTTGCGCGATGCGAATGTGAAGGCTTCAAACCCTATCTTTAGCGAGCTTCTCAGTTCGTCGGGCAGTAAGCCCCAAGATGTGCGAGAGATGGCCGCTTTTTTTGCGAGCATACAAAGGCAAGAGCGGCGAAAGGGTGGGTCGGTGTCCCGCCGCTCTGCGGACACCCACAAGCTGATACGTTACCAGCGCAATGGTATTGCTCGGTTATCCAGAGCGGTCCGGCAGGGCTAGATGAAAAAAGTAACAAAACGAAGCCAAATCAACATCCAAATCATGGCGTGCGATAGATAGGTTTATGGCGAGTTAGCAGCCTTGTAAATACAGGCATCAAGATATATAATGATAAAAAATGAAATTTCATGATGGGTGCGGTTGTGTCAACAACAAGAGAAAAATTTGCAACTCAGGTTGATTCAGCGCTTTTGGACTCAGTCCGAAAGCTTGCCAAGTCAGAGGGCCGGCAGATC
>Ga0206126_10003073_pt1 | contig 17205 bp, 8 predicted proteins | sample Helgoland_Spring_5_FD_148621 | JGI IMG/M metagenome (GOLD analysis project Ga0206126, IMG submission 148621) | Pelagic subsurface seawater microbial communities from Kabeltonne, Helgoland, North Sea - Helgoland_Spring_Bloom_20160412_1 | ecosystem: Environmental > Aquatic > Marine > Epipelagic ...
GTTACTTATGGGTTCAAGAGTCCAACATTTTTATCAGCATCGGTTAGCCAAGGTAAAGGCGCTTAATAGTCCTCGTGTGAACTTTACCTTTCGATATATGGATAACCAAAAAGAATTGAGTGGGCAACCATGAAATTATCGGCCTTTGGTAAAAAGCTAACAAGCGGCTCTGGCATTGTTGATTTGATGGAGGATCTGGGTTCTGCGCTCAATGAAAACCCGGATATGATTTTTATGGGAGGAGGAAATCCCGCCAGAATCCCAGAAATGGAAGCGGTCATAAAATCTCAGTATCAAAAGCTCTGTGATGATGCGGAACAACTCTATAGCACCACGGGGATCTATCAGTCACCCCAGGGTGAGTTAGAATTTAGATCTAATATAGCGGCTATGCTTAAGCAGCAGTTTGGCTGGCAATTAACCGAGGCTAATATAGCGGTCTCCAATGGCAGTCAATCAGCGTTTTATATTCTGTTTAATTTACTGGCTGGTCAGATGCCTGACGGTAGCTTTAAGTCTATTCATTTACCCCTCAGTCCAGAATATATTGGCTACAATGATCTTGGTTTAACCCCTGACTTTTTTACTGCTAGCCAGCCAGATATTGAGCTTATTGGTGATAATCATTTTAAATACCATGTAAATTTTGAGCAGCTTTCATTGGATAATAAGACCGCTGCTCTCTGTGTGTCGCGGCCTACAAACCCCACAGCCAATGTTCTCACTGACAATGAAATTGCTTATTTGGATCAGCTTGCCCGTGACGCGGATATACCGCTTATTATTGACGGTGCCTATGGTCTGCCTTTCCCGGGAATTACCTTTGCCGATGTTAAGCCGCATTGGAATACCAATTGCATACTGGTGTTGAGTCTTTCAAAGCTCGGGTTACCGGGGGTTAGAACGGGTATCCTGGTTGCCAGTGAAGAAATTACTCAGGCTTTTAGTAGCGCTAACACAGTGATAAATTTAGCTTCTGGTAATATGGGCCCAGCGCTAACCAGTGATCTTTTTGAGCAGGGCCAAATAGTCAGCCTCTGCGAGCAATACGTTAAGCCTTTTTACCAGCAGCGCTCTTCGCAGGTGATGGCGTTTTTAGAACAATCTATGGCTGATTTACCCTGTAGAATTCATTTATCTGAAGGGGCTATTTTTCTTTGGTTGTGGTTTGAGGGGCTACCTATTTCCAGTCAGGAGCTCTATCAGCGTCTTAAAGAGCGGGGTGTTTTGGTGGTTTCTGGCCATCATTTTTTCGCCGGTATTGATAGCCAATGGCCCCATCAGCACGAATGTATAAGACTGTCTTATGTGCAGGATTTAGCCGATATTGAACAGGGTATAACAATAATAGCCGAAGAAGCTCGAGCAGCTTATCAGGCAGACTAGAGGTACTATTTTGACCTTAGAGCGTTATTCTAAAATTGTTGAGGTTTTGAGCTATCGACAGCCCGATTTGGCGGTGGTCACGGATTCTGTTTACAAGGGTAAGAATTTATCGGCGATTATCAGAACCTGTGATGCTGTGGGGGTTATGGATTTATATTCTGTATCGCAAAATGATTTCTTTGGTGCTAATCGAGGCACCAGTGTAGGGGCTCACAAATGGGTTAACACTCAGCTGTGCAAAACGATTTCACAGCCTCTTGAGGCGCTTAAAAATAGTGGTCATCAAATTGTTGCTGCAGAGGTTACTGCAACCAGTAAAGATTATCGTCAAGTGGATTATACCCAGCCCACTGTACTAGTTTTAGGGGCTGAATTAGAGGGTATAAGCGATGAGGCTCAACCCTATATAGATCATAGTATTACCATTCCCATGATGGGTATGGTTGAGTCCTACAACGTGAGTGTAGCGGCTGCCATTATATTATCCGAGGCGCGTCGTCAGCGAGAGGATGCAGGCTATTATGCCGCTCGCCGTCTCAGTGATGAGGTATACAGTAAGCTGTTATTTGAATGGATGCAGCCGGTACTGGCAACCTATTGCCAAAAGCATCAATTAGATTATCCTGAGTTAGATGAAGAGGGTGATGTAGCCGACCCTAAATGGCACCAGCAGGCCATGGGCAATTAGTCTATTGTCGCTTCTAAGGTCTCTAGCAATAAACGGATTTTATTCATAGATTCTTCAAACTCACTGTTAGCATCTGAGTCGGCAACAATTCCGCCGCCGCCCCAGCAATGAACCGTTGAACCCTCAGCAATGACCGTGCGAATCGCAATATTGGTGTCCATTTGATTGGAGGCACAAAGATAACCCATACTGCCGCAATAGACCGAGCGCTGAATGGGCTCTAGCTCATCAATTATTTCCATGGAACGTTTTTTAGGTGCTCCAGTAATTGAACCGCCTGGGAAGCAACCCTGAAGTAAATCCAATGGCGAACAGTCGGGTTTAAGCTCACCGGTCACCGTGCTCACCAAGTGATGTACATTGGGAAAGCTTTCTAAATCAAATAGCTTCGGAACCCGAATACTGCCGGCAATACAGGATTTGCCCAAATCATTACGCAGCAGATCCACGATCATTAGATTCTCAGCGCGATCCTTATCGCTATTTAACAGCTGAATAGCATTTTCTTGATCTTCTCCTACTGTCTTGCCACGAAGCACCGTGCCCTTAATAGGTTTAGTTTGCGCTTTCATCTTTTCATTATCGGGGTAAGCCTGAATAAAACGCTCAGGGGATAGGGAAAGAATGGCCTGATTGTCCCACTGCCAAAAAGTCGAATAGGGCGCAGGGTTAGCATTTCGTAAACTTTTATAGGCCTGCCAAAGATCACCCTCAAAGGGCGCGCTAAGATGTTGGGCATAGTTAACCTGATAGCAGTCTCCCTCGGTGATATATTGTTTTACTTGACTAATGGCGTCGATATATCGATCTTTGCTTACCGTGGCCTTAAAAGTCTCTTTTAAAGCAAAACCTGTATCGGTAATCTTAGGTTTTTCAGTCAAAAGGGTACGAATTTTTTGCTGTAAATCCAGTGGGCAATTCGGGTGAAAATGCAGGGTATTTTTACGAAGCTCATGATCAATCACCAGTGACCAAAGGTACAGACCTAAACGAAGATCGGGTAACTCTGTTGCGCGGGGCTTGCTAGACTCGATGGATTGAGACTGTCTTCCAAAGTCATAGCCAAAATAGCCTAATAGGCCACAGACAAAGGGCGCATCCTGTGGCTGTTCAATAGGCTGAATCTCGCTGAGTAGGTTTGTGGCTAGATCAAAGGGGTTCTTTTGTCTCTCACTTCGATGATGGTCTTTAAGGAGGTAACTTTGCTCACCGTTGGTCTCCAAGATGGCTTGTGGGCAAGCGGAGATAATATCAAAGCGACCCTGAAGGCTACGTGGCTTTCCGCTGTCCAACCAAATGGCTTCAGGAAGATCACGCAAACATTCGAACAGACCTTCACTGTTAGATTGATAGGGGATTTCTTCGCTGAGAATTTTGAACATAAATTGATCGGTGGCAGTCATTTTGTAATGAGATCGTACTCTAGTTGTAATGGGTTGTTTACGCAAACTTTAAGTAAATGATCTAGGCGCTTATTCAATCCTCTGAATCACAGGTCGGTATGCTCCATAAAGTCGTACAAAGTGTGGCAAATATTAACAATCAACGCTAAACAATTAAGTAATTCATCAAAACAGGGTATAATGCCTATCTGCTTTGAATGTTTTGTTGTCTATAAGGCACGTAAACTAAGGTAAATAATGAACTCTTTAGCAAAAGCTCCCACCGCACTCTATGATCACCCCAAATACTGGGCTGAATGTCTCTTGCCTGCACCTTTTTTACCTATGTCCAGAGAGGAGATGGATCAGCTCGGCTGGGATAGCTGTGATGTCATCCTAGTGACCGGTGATGCCTATGTGGATCACCCTAGCTTTGGTATGGCAGTGATAGGGCGTGTACTCGAAGCTCAGGGTTTTAGAGTAGGTATTATCTCGCAACCCGATTGGCGGGATGCTGAAAGCTACAAAGTGCTGGGTGAGCCCAATCTGTATTTTGGTGTAACTGCCGGCAATATGGACTCAATGATTAACCGCTACACCGCTGATCGCCGCATGCGCAGCGATGACGCCTACACGCCCCATGATGAGGGTGGCAAACGTCCCGATAGAGCTGTTACGGTTTACACGCAAAAATGTCGTGAAGCCTATTCCCATATTCCGGTGGTTGTGGGCGGTATTGAAGCTAGCCTTAGACGTTTAGCCCATTATGATTATTGGTCAGAGTCCGTTAAACGTTCGGTACTGATTGATTCTACTGCAGACATGCTTTTGTACGGCAACTCCGAACGGGCATTGGTCGATTTGACTCATCGGTTAGCCAATGGCGAATCCATAAAACAGGTGACTGATTTACGTGGTACCGCTTTTTTGTGCAAAAAAATTCCACAGGGTTGGCGTGAGATTGATTCAACCAGTGTAGATCAGGTGGGTGCCAGTAAAAAAGCTAAAAACCCCTATGATGCACCCCATCCGAGTAATTGTGACGATGCCAAGAAGATACGCACAGACGCAGAAGCGCCAAAGGTGAATCAGCAGGAAACACAGATTGTTTCTTTGGTACCCGATACTCAGGCGATCAAAACTGATCCCAACAGTACCTATATTCGCATGCCATCCTTTGATCAGGTGGAAAACGATCCCGTGCTTTATGCTCATTCTGATCGAATTTTTCACCGAGAAACTAACCCAGGTAATGCAAGACCATTGGTTCAACACCAGGGTAGAAACGATATTTGGGTGAATCCGCCGCCGATTCCTTTGGAAACCGAAGAATTAGATTGGGTGTTTGAACAGCCTTATAAGCGCGTTCCCCACCCAACCTATGGTGATGCCAAAATCCCTGCCTACGATATGATTCGCTTCTCCGTGAACATTATGCGCGGCTGCTTTGGTGGCTGTACTTTTTGTTCGATTACTGAACATGAAGGACGAATTATTCAGAGTCGTTCAGAAAAGTCGATTCTTAATGAGGTAGAAAATATCCGCGATATGACTCCGGGCTTTACTGGAGTGATTTCTGATCTAGGTGGCCCGACCGCCAATATGTATCGCCTAAATTGTAAAGATAAAAAAATTGAAGAAACCTGTCGCAGACCCTCCTGTGTCTATCCTTCAATTTGCGTTAATCTTGAGACTGACCACAAGCATACCACCCAGTTATATCGAAAAACTCGAAAACTAGAGGGTATTAAGAAGGTGGTTGTTGCCTCGGGTTTGCGTTATGACTTGGCAGTTAAAGACCCAGAATATGTTAAAGAACTGGTGACTCATCATGTGGGTGGTTACCTAAAGATTGCCCCAGAGCACTCGGAAGACGGCCCGCTCTCAAAAATGATGAAACCTGGTATGGGCAGCTACTATGAATTTAAAGAAATGTTTGAGCGCTTTTCTAAAGAAGCCGGTAAAAAGCAATATTTAATACCGTATTTTATCTCTGCTCACCCAGGCTCTACCAACCAAGACATGATGCATTTGTCTTTATGGCTCAAGCAGAATAAGTTTAGAGTGGATCAGGTGCAGAATTTTTATCCTTCGCCAATGGCATCTGCAACTACCATGTACTTTACCGGTAAAAATCCATTAAAGCCGCTCAAGCGCAACTCTGAAGATCCTATTTTCAGTGCCAAAAGCAAAGAGCAACGTACTCTGCATAAAGCATTCTTGCGCTATCACGATCCAGAGAACTGGCCGATGTTGCGTAAAGCCCTGCGTCGTATGGGCAAGGCTGAGTTAATCGGCCATGGCGATGACTGTCTAGTGCCCGGTGAGTCGAGACGTGAGAAAGAAATACAGCGTCGCGAAACGCGTAAAGGAAAACAAAGACCCAAGGCGAGAGGCGCGCTTAATAAGCGCCGGAGTCGCTAATTTAACTAGGGAAAAGCCGTGATATCAAAGCAGGTATCGCGGTCTCTACTCTTAAAATTCTAGGGCCAATGGTCACTGCTTTAACTCCCACTTCTTTGAGCTTTTCAATCTCATAGGGTATAAAACCCCCTTCAGGGCCAACCACTAAGGTGGTGGGCGTTTGAATGTTAATTGGGCAGTGCTCTGATCCCTGTGGGTGTCCAACTAAGGCCGTTGATTCGCCTATAATATTGGCTAGCTCATCTTCCACAAACGGCTTAAACAGTTTTTTCTGAATCACCGTTGGCAAAATTGTATCTTGTGACTGCTCCAAGCCAAGAATAAGTTGGTTTTCTATGGCCTGCTTTTCTAGAAATGGTGTTTGCCAGAAGCTTTTTTCCACTCGAGACGAGTTGATCAAATAGATTGTCTTGACTCCCATAGAGCTCACTGTCTGTAAGCATCTTCGCAGCATCTTAGGTCTGGGCATTGCCATAACTAATGTCAAAGGAAGGGGAGCAGGGGGTTTGCTATTGAGTGTTAGATTGAGAACTACCTGATGATCATCAATGCTTTCAATAATCGCTGAACCCATTAGGCCATTGATTTCACCCACGCGAATTTTGGCTCCATCGGTTTGCTGGTGAACAAATCGCAGGTGTTCTAATTGACGACCTGTAACCACTGCCCGTTGGCCGTTAATTTGATTTGATTGAAGTAATAACAAATTCATGGGCGGATTGTAACGGATTTGATACAAATCAGTGAGTTTTTAACGGGTAATAGTCATTCAAGCATATTACCTTATATAATTAACCTTAGGTCCCGTTCGATTAACAGGATAAATCCGTCGCCTCCTAAGCGACTGCTGGGGGTTCGAGTCCCTCACGGGACGCCATATTAAAGATCCTGAAGTGCTCTAGCCCCTGCAGATCTCCATTCTTCAAGAATTGCATAGGAGCAGTAGACAAAAATAGATCGCCAAAATACACCTATCTCAAAGATGGGATTTATTATTTTTCAAGATTAGTTCCGCATGATTTAAAAGATTATTACTCAAAACCTCGTATCGTTCAGTTTCTTCGTACCTCTTCATCTGTTTATGCAAAAAGAGCCGCCACTGTCCTTTCTGCCAAACTTGATGAATATTGGTTAGGTCTTCGATTGAATCGACAGGACGTTCCTGCCGCTCATTTATTAGTTAAAGCCAATGATGCTAAGAGTTCAGATTTACCGAATATTGAGGAAGCGTTAGAAATTTACTTTTCTGTTATCGGAAAGGGTAGACAAAAACTCTTTTTTATAACTGCTAGACGTTATGCTGGTTATCTTATTCAGTGCTTGGGTATTAGGCCTATTGATGAATACAGTTCTAAAGATGCAACTATTTTAAGAGAGTGGTTAGTAAATAAAGGAATAAGTAAAAGCTCTTTACGAAGAGCATTTTCAAGTCTAAAAGCTGTTATTAATTTTGTAATACTTGAGCATGGACTAACATGTCAAAATCCTTTTACAAAGGTATACCTTCCCAACAATGATGACGCCAAAAAACGACACGCTATTTCAGAGATTAATCGTTTGAAAATTCAGCAACAATACATAAAAATAGATGATGACATACGGTGGCTAATCTCTCTAATCATGGACACTGCAATGCGTTTTTCCGAAGCTGTAGGTCTTATGTGTAGTGATATTTATTTGGATCATGAAATACCCCATCTCACAGTAAAGCCGCACCTCCATAGACGCCTTAAAACGCAATCTATGGGTGCTTATTGCTTCCCTAGATATGCAAGCGAGCATCGTTGTCATGCTAACTCAGCATCAGCATCAGCATCAGCATCAGCAGCATTAAACAGGTGGATAAAGACTGTTGGAGGTAAAGATGACGTTATCCATGGCTTACGTCATAGTTTTAGGGATCGGTTAAGAGCGTTAGAGACGCCAACAGATTTAATTGACCAGCTTGGTGGTTGGTCTATGAGAACAGTAGGGCAGGGATATGGTGATGGCTACTCACTGCATATGCTTATGAAATATATGCAGAAACTTGAGCAGTAGAACGTTAAGGTTTGTCTACTGCTCCTATGCAATTCTTGAAGAATCGAGAGCTGGCAAGGGATAGAGCTCTTTAGGATCTTTAAAATGGCGGTGAAGGAGGCAGTCATGTCCTACTTTCAGCGCCATTAACCTTTCTGGCTAACGATAAATCACGGTCTTACAGCACCTTAGTTCACTGTCAAGAGCTCCAGATTGTCCACTATTTTGTCTACTGTCAAAAACACAAAAGCCTCCTAAACACTCCTTATCAATCCTTAAGGTAACCCAGAGGGGGAGTTTTGCAATGGTTTAGTTACGTTTAGGGGGCTGAGACTTTTATGGGGGTGTTTGGGGGGAATGTAATACCTTATCATTTCATGCATAAGTAAATTATTCGTCTATGATTAAAAAACAATATGTTAATTTTGGAATAATAATCATGAAACTATATAAAAATATTCTTACAGCATGTGTTTTAATTTTTGGTATCTCATCGAGTTACTCCTCAACAGTTATAACGTTTGATTTTGGCTATCTAGATTCTATGACTTTGAATAACCAATTGCAATTTAGTGGGGAAGGTGGTAACCATATATATGTCAGTGGTGCGAGTGGTGGCGGAGTCCCCGGGGAAATTATCTTTAATGAACCTTTAATAGTTAACTCTTTTGAGCTCAATGCCGAGCCATGGGTCAATTACTCTTGCAGCTCTTACCCAAGTAATTATCCTATTCAAGGAGTTACAGAACAGGGCGAGATAGCATTTTCACTTAACGTTGACCTAACTGATTATAATACCTGGGATAAGTGGTTATTAGTTGAGACTGAAAGCTTCACCTTAATCAAAAGGCTTATTTTTGGACCGAATGTTCAATGCTTCCCATCGATTGATAATATAACTATTAACGGACGCGACCAGATTATTAGTGTCAATAATACCCCCAAGGGCGTTTTGGGTAAAACCTCAGTAATAGAAGTGGCATACGATACTAGTGATGACAACAATCAGTTATCTGGGCTTGGTATGCGCGTTCACTTTAATAGCAGCCTGCTAAGCTTTAAAGAGATTACTGGCTTGATAGAGCAAGATATTATTGTCAGTGGCGAGGGGCCGTTTAGTGACTATCTTGATTTTGATAGCGACCTACTAACCGATCAATATATGTTATTTGGTTGGGCGTCTCTCTATAATAATTGGCCAGATACTAATTTACCTGCGATCTTGATGAATATGACTTTTGACGTATCTGAAAACATTGATACTGAAGCAATTTCTAGTACCAATATAAACTTTTCTAACTCCGCATTTACTTCGGGGTATACGTTGACTAACGAGAGCTATGAACTTGAGTTATTAAACGCCACATGGGACTTTGATAGCAATGGTCAAGTAGATGCCTTAACCGATGGCCTTATGATGATTAGGTATCTGTTCGGCTTAAAAGGTGATTTGGTGACCAATAATGCAATAGCTAGCAATTCACTCTTAGATTCACCACAGGTTATTGCAGAAATTGCGGGCTCTATGAGTATTGCTGATATAGATGCGGATGGTAAAATAAACGCTCTTACAGATGGCTTATTATTGTTGCGCTATCTATTTGAGCTTCCAAACGTTTTGCTTACCATTGGTGTCGTTGGGCAAGATGCTACTAGAACCTCAATTGAAGAAATTCAGAGCTATATAGGTGCACATATACCAGCGATATAAGCCATTTGTCAGTAACGAAAAGGCTCCTTCGGGGGCCTTTTTTGTGTAAGTTAATTTCCTTATATTCCAGTAATTTTTAATAAAAGAATGCACTACTTTATTTAAAATTAAGTGACGAACTTCTTGATGAATCTTCTAACCACCCCCTATAGAGATAGATGCTCCAATCAGACATAAAAACCTGATATTGGTCATACCCCCATAAGGGGACGCCATTTTCAATTCATATGTAAATATTCCTTTAGCCTACAGTTCGAATTGCGCTATTCGAACGACAGCGGCATGGTTTTTTTGTACTGTAAGATTGTCATTTGGTTTGCGACCAAAAGGTCACAAAATAAGCTGTGTATTGGGTTTTAGCTATATTTTCGTACAACTAATTCCCTTAATATCACGTATAGATAATTAGAAAAAAATATTAAGAAGGGTTTCCATGTCGCGTTTTAATAATTTTGCCTTTATTGCTTTATGCTCTTTCACTTTGAGTGGACTTTCACTTAATACGGTTGCTGGTGGTGGTCACGGAAGTCCTGATGGATATGGTGGTCTTTATACCTGGGATATGGATAGTAATAGTGAGGCTGATGCCCTTACCGATGGCTTGTTAATGTTACGTTACAGTTTTGGCCTGCGCGACGAATCTTTAACAGCGGATGCTATTTCACCCAACTCTACTATGACAGCCTCTGAAGTGGAAACACGCATAGCATTGATGTCTGTTATATCTGACATTGATGGAAACACCGAAGTTGATGCCTTAACTGATGGTCTTTTACTTCTTAGATATTTATTTGGCTTGAGAAATGACTCACTGGTAAGTGATGTTATCGGTTCTGGAGCGTCTCGCACATCATCAGTTGATGTAACTGTGTACCTTGATTCCAAAATGCCGGGTCAAACGCCTGTTGATAGCGATAATGACGGCGTGTCAGACGCGGACGACGCTTTCCCTAATGATGCAAGCGAAACCGTTGATAGTGATAATGATGGTGTTGGCGATAATTCTGACGCTTTCCCCAATGATGCCAGCGAAACTGCTGATACAGACAATGATGGTGTAGGTGATAATTCTGACGCTTTCCCCAATGATGCCAGCGAAACTGCTGACGCAGATAATGATGGTGTTGGCGATAATGCAGATGCTTTCCCTAACGATCCAAACGAAACTGAAGATCTAAATAACAATGGCATTGGTGATAATGCTGATGCCAACACCATAACAGTTCCTCTTTCTGATTACTGCGCGTCACCGCTTTTCCATCTCGGAATCGATGGTGAAATCCAAAGTAAGGTCGATTTGACTATAGAAAATGTTGGCAATAATACCGTTCAAGTATCAATTGTTAGTAGTGATTCCAGTGCGGTAGATGCGCTAATTGTCGAAGGTGGTTCAGGTGCCAGTATAGCTGATGATACAAGCGTTAGTGGCGGTACCTATGCCAAGCTTTTATCTTGGTCTAATGCTATGCCTGAGACTACAACATTGACCATTCTGTGGAGTAAGACTTCATCGGGTGGCAATTGGATTAAAAGAGATATTCTAGTTGAAACAGCGGCTACCTGTAGTGGCACTTCAGCTGGAACCGGTAATAACAACGATTCAGGTTCTGATGACGATAATACAGGTGATACTGGAACAGGTACGGGTGATGACAATGGTAGCTACCAACCACCGCCCGTTATTATTGATGAAGTTAATGTTTCCTACGTTGCGCTTTCAGCTGGTGACGAGCAGCCTATACTTGTGGGTGGCGCCGGTTCCTCTCAGCCAGGTTACGCGCTGTATGTTTTTGACTCTGATACTGTGAATGGTACCTCTAGCAATTGTAATGGTGGCTGTGCAAATGCTTGGCCTCCGTTGCTGGTAACAGATGACATGCCTTCTGGTGTTCTAGGCCTTAATTCAATTACACGTGATGATAATTCCGAGCAAGTCACCTATCAGGGTAGACCCCTGTATTTTTATGTTAATGATACTGCTATTGGCCAGTTTAACGGTGATAATGCACCGGGTTGGCATTCCGTTGTTTATCAGGAAGTTGGTGATGTGCAAATGCTTTATGGTGCTAACACAGCCCTGGAGCCATCCACATCCTTCGAAACAGCTGATGGTGTAATTGTTACCCGCCTTGCCGACCGCGGCCGTGATCGTCATGCAAAAGATTCAGGTGTTCAAGATCATTATGATCATTATCTTGCCCACTACTGGCAATATCGCACCATGCGTATTCAGCTTGAGGATTATGTGCCAGCCGGTCAAAGTCTTATTAAAGTGACATGGATTACAGAGTCTGCTTTAGGTGCTAAGGAATTCCGCGTTTGGTACTCAGGTCAGAATACTACGGGTCAGTTCTGGTTTAATCCGCAGCCAGTGGGTGCTCAAGCTAATCCTAACGAACCTGGTGTAACCTATCATGGTACAGGTGAATGGGATAATAATTTCGAGCGTGTGGGCAATGGTGATGAACACAAATATACTCTAAATATTGTCACGCGCTGGCAGCTAGGTGGCCAAATTCAAGAGCCGCTGCAGTTGGGTATGGATATGGAATTCGAGGCTAGTATGTTCCTCTTGAATCCTCCTGCCGGTTCACGTTTGAATTATTACGGTACTAGTTTTGTCTATAAAATTGGAGAACAGGGTATTCGTCCATTTGAATGGCAGCCGGGTCAACAGGATGGTACGCCTATTCCACAACGTGGGTTAAGCGGTGGTGGTACTACATTAGGCTACAACTATACCAATGAGCCAGCAGGGCGATATATGCAAATGGCGACTAATATGGCGCCAGGTAATGCAGAATCCTTTGTACTGGGCCGTCGCGTTCATCACACGAGTTTTTTAACTGGTGTTCACGGTGAACGTCACGATAATCCTGTCTGGACTGAACATCAGAATAAATCTGGAACACATTATATTAATGAGTCCTGTGCGGGTTGCCATGTTCGCAATGGTCGCGCCCTAGTGGCTGATGTCGGTGGTTCGTTGGATAAATGGGTATTCAAAGTAGGAGATGCTAGCGGCAACCCTATGAGCTCAGTTGGTAGCGTGCTTCAGCCCGCCAAAGTTGGTAATGCCACTTCAGAGGGTTCGGTAACATTAGGTCCATGGACTAATATTACTCAGGGTGAATTCGCAGGATTGCATTCGCCTAATTATCAATTCACGAATGTTTCACCACCGCAGTTCTCAGCACGAATTGCACCCTCATTAGTGGGTATGGGGTTGCTTGAAGCGGTTGACGAAGCAAGCATACTTTCTTGGGTTGATGAGAGCGATGAAAACACTGATGGAATTTCAGGTCGTGCCTCTATGGTCGCAGACCCTGAAACCGGAGAAACACGCTTAGGCAGATTCGGCTATAAATCCGCAACTTTCAGCGTTAAACATCAGGTGGCTTCAGCGTTTAACACCGATATGGGTGTGATGACATCGATGATTCCAAATCCTGATTGTGGCAGTCAGCAAGCTAGTTGTGGCAATTCGGGTTCTGAAATCGCCGATGAGCATGTTAATAACCTAGTGAAGTACGTTTCTCTTCTTGGTGTGGGTGCCCGTCGAGACTATAACGATCAAACCGGTGAAGCTCTTTTTGAAAATATAGGCTGTGCCGGTTGTCATAGACCTTCAATGGTTACCAGTAATAGTCACCCATTAGCAGAGCTGCGTGGCCAGACTATTTATCCATATACTGACCTTTTGCTGCATGATATGGGTGAGGGCTTAGCTGATAACCTCGCTGAGGGTGATGCTAGTGGCGCTGAATGGCGTACCGCACCTTTGTGGGGGCTAGGGTTGGCTAAAAATGTTATGCTAGGTGATGCCAAAGGTAACGACCTAGTTTCAGAGGCACGTGACTATCCAGCTGATCTTAATCGAATTGGTTATCTGCATGATGGCCGTGCGCGCACCATTGACGAAGCGATTCGTTGGCATGGTGGTGAAGCACAGGCTTCAAAAGTTGCTTATGAGGGGTTGGGTGACTCTGAGCGCAATGCGGTATTGAATTTCCTAGAAAGTCTTTAGGGTAACTGCTTGAGAAATACTCAGGCTTATTATAAAAAAATAGTTCCATTATTGGAACAAGATGTAGGGATGTAATGTTACTAATAAAAGATGTGATCAACTTTTTTACTTGTCTAAAAAGCCACAGTAAAAACACTTTTTTTGTGCTTTTTGCCTCTTTTTTACTCTGTGCTAATGTTAGTGCCGAGATAGATTTTCAGTACACATTCGGTGGATCTGAACGTTTTGATGGTAATAACTTCAGAATATCTTCCGGTGCCGAACCTTGGGCGGGTTTTGCGGCAAATTTAGATAACACTGATCCTTTCACATTTCCCTATGGCGGGACTGTTTCTTTTACAGCCTCTCTGGCCACTGGTGGATCAGCTGACCTAAGATTTAAATTTGAGAAACAAAGCCATCCCAACACTGAACCCTCTTTTTATACCAGCTGGGTTACTGTGGATAGTGTTGTTGGACGTATTTACACGGTTGAAATACCTGCTCAACCTTCTGCTAATAGCTACGAAAGCTTTTTACTCTATCTCGAGCAAAATAATACTTTTGTAATAACAGATGTCGTCGTGTCTGCCAATACCGATCCTAGTTGTCAGTCTGTAAATTCAGCTACTGAAATTTTTATTGAGGCAGAATGTTACGTCTCGACTACAGGGCTTGTTCAGCTAGAAACCACCACAGATGTTGGTGGAGGAAAAAATGTCGGATATATCGAGCAATTTGATTCATTGGTTTATTCACTTGATGTCCTTCAAAGTGGAAATTATCAACTAAGCTATCGAATGGCAAGCCCTGCGGGCAGTTCAGCTGGATACGATGTGAGGGTTGATGGTCAGTTGGTTGATGTCTTTTCGGTACCAGTTACCAATGGTTGGCAGAACTGGCAAACAGTGGAAGGTCGAGTTATTTCACTAGATGCTGGAGCTCAAACGCTACAGCTTGAAGCCAATGCTGCAGGAACCAATATTAATTGGTTTTCTTTAACTCAAACAAATAGTGCCGTTGATACTCCACCCGCGGATATCGATGAAAGTAGTAACTGGCAACCCATAGATTCATCTAAATGGTTTCACCAAACTCAACTGCCTAATGGTTGGGGTTGGTATAACAGTGAACAACAGCACTATACCGATGAACTTGATAATTCATATACAAGCAACGGTACACTTAAAATTGTTGCTAAACGCGAAAATTACTCAGATCAAGGGCATACAAAGCCCTTCACATCAGCGAGATTAAATTCTAAATTTGCCTTTAAATACGGCAAAGTTGAATTTAGAGCAAAAATGCCAACCAACAACGGTGCTGGAAGTTGGCCGGCGGTATGGATGCTTAATAGAACTGTAACTGAACCCGGAAACTACTGGGGGACTCAAGGTTTTGCAAGTACCAGTTGGCCTGCCTCTGGAGAGATTGATCTCTTAGAGCACTACAGCAAAAACCACGGCTACGCCTCTAGTGCAATGCATACTACATCCAGTAATGGTGGTACTGTCAATACTAATGGACGTTGGATTTCTAATATTTCCCAATACCATACTTACAGCATGGATTGGAATGCTGACAGAATTATTTTCAAAATTGATGGCATAGAGCATTATCGCTACGACCCATTTACTAAGAATGCTAATACATGGCCCTTTGATGACCACTTCTATCTGATATTAAATGTCGCGGTTGAAAGAGAGGAAATTACCTCTGACTCTTTTAATAGTGGCACCATGGAAGTGGACTACATACGCGTTTATCATCACCAAACTGATGAATTACTTTGGTCTGACGAATTTGGTGCCGCTGATTCAGATAACGATGGTGTAGCTGACGATTTCGATGCTTTCCCTAATGATTCCAGCGAGTCTGTAGATACAGATAACGACGGCATTGGTAATAATGCAGATACTGACGATGATGGTGATGGTGCAGCAGATGCAAATGATGCCTTTCCATTAGATAACACAGAATCATTAGACACAGATCAAGATGGCGTAGGTAATAATGCCGATAATGACGATGATAATGATGGCACCCTAGACGCATACGATGCACTTCCACTTGATGCTAATGAGACTCTTGATACCGACTTAGACGGTATTGGCAATAACGCGGATACAGACGACGATGGTGATGGTGTAGCTGATACTCAGGATGCATTTCCCCTTGATAGTAATGAATCACTAGACACTGACAACGATGGTATTGGTAATAACACGGATACTGATGATGACGGTGATGGCATTTCGGACGTTGATGATACTGAGCCATTAAATCCAAATAACTATGATAATTATCAAGTTGTTGCTGTGGCCAACTCGCCAAGTGCTGCTCGTGGTCGTAGTATCACGTTGGATATTAGCTATGATGTGACTTCTAATGAAAATCAGCTGACTGGGTTAGGGCTTCGATTACATTACGATAGTACTAAATTAGAGTTCGCTGGAGTCAATAATGTTCTATCCACTGATAATATTATTAATGGTGATTCAAGTCAGCCCGATGATGATAACTATGACTCAAATTCAGCCACAGACAAGTTTGTTCCATTAGCTTGGGCTTCATTATTTGGTAACTGGCCAAATGTAGAGCTGCCCTCAACGCTATTCTCGATTACTTTTACTGTTAGTAATGATATTGCTATTAATAGTATTGAAAGTACAACTATTGGTTTCTCGAAGTCCAGCAATGCACAGGGTTATGGTTTTTCTGCATCTGATTATGAATTACAGATTATGCCGGCCACTTGGGATTTTGATTCTAATGGAACCGCTGATGCACTTACAGACGGTCTATTAATGTTGAGGCATACCTTTGGCCTTGTGGGTGAAGAGTTAACCGGTGGAGTAATTGCATCAGATTCTTCAATGTCATCCGCTGAAGTAGCAAATGCACTTAGTTCGGCCATGATGATTGCAGATATTGATGATGATGGCTCTGTTGACGCTCTAACTGATGGCTTGTTGCTATTAAGGCATCTGTTTGGTTTGCGCGAAGAGGCGCTCATAAACGGAGCGGTTTCTACCACAGCCCTAAGGTCGTCGCATTCGGATATATCAGATTATATTATGAGTTATATGCCTAATGCGGTTACTGCTGAAGATACAACAGCACCGCAAATTACATTAAATAGTGATGCCTTATACCCATTGGCATTTGATGTTACTTATATTGAGCCAGGTGCCATCGCTACTGACGATCGAGATGGAGAAATTGAGGTTACTGTTTCTGGCGCTGTGGGTAGTACCATTGGTAGCTATGATTTGACCTATACAGCCACAGATGCTGCGGGCAATTCTTCATCTGTCACTCGAACAGTGATTGTGGATGTAGCTCCAACCATGAGTAGCATTGAGCTGCTAAGCACTAATAATCCCAGCCTCAATGACGATATTATTCTTGAAATGAATGGCACTACCTTCTCTGGAAGGGTCTCTCAAAATATAGCAGTGAGTGATCTCTATGCCACTTTTACTCACGATGGTGCCACAGTGTCTGTAGCAGAGGTTGAGCAGACCACTGGTTCTACTGCTAATGATTTTACCGAGTTGGTTGAATACAAAGTCAGTAAAGCCAATGG